>Ga0265293_10000212_pt1 | contig 144688 bp, 128 predicted proteins | sample Munlanlewell138R_FD_192505 | JGI IMG/M metagenome (GOLD analysis project Ga0265293, IMG submission 192505) | Leachate microbial communities from a municipal landfill in Southern Ontario, Canada - Leachate well 138R | ecosystem: Engineered > Solid waste > Landfill > Unclassified | place...
CCTTGCCGATCCGGAAAAACCGATCAGGCCGCCAGGGCAGCCTTGGCCTGCTGCACCACGGCCGCGAAGCCGGCCTTGTCGCGCACGGCCATGTCGGCCAGCACCTTGCGATCGAGGTCGATCGCGGCTTTTTTGAGGCCGGCGATGAAGGCGCTGTAGCTCATGCCCTGCTCGCGCGTGGCGGCGTTGATACGGGTGATCCAGAGTGCGCGGAAAGTGCGCTTTTTGTTGCGGCGATCGCGGTAGGCGTACTGCCCGGCGCGCATGACCGCCTGCTTGGCGATACGGAATACATTACCGCGGCGGCCACGATAGCCCTTGGCGGCGGCGATGACTTTTTTGTGGCGGGCGCGGGCGGTTACACCGCGTTTGACTCGAGGCATGTGTGGACTCCTGGATCAAGCAAAGGGCATCATGGCGCGAACCGACTTGACGTCGGCTTCGTGCACGGCGGTAATGCCGCGCAGCTGGCGCTTGTTTTTGGTGGTTTTCTTGGTGAGGATGTGGCGCTTGAACGCGTGACCCCGCTTGATCGATCCGCTGCCGCGAACCTTGAAGCGCTTGGCAGCGCTTTTTTTGGTTTTCATCTTGGGCATGATGATGACTTCCGTAGTTTATGACATGACATCAGGCGCGCCCCCCAACGGGGCACCTTGGATGGCCTGGCATCACTTGTTGTGGAAACTTCCCGGCTGGCGGCACCACCCGACACCGAAGCAGCCTGCCAGTCTGCGTTCACGGCAGGCAAACACCTGCGGGACCGCAACTGGCCCTAGCCTTTTTGCAGACAACCGCTTGCGGTTGGCGCGCCAGGCTTGGGCGGCTTTCGTCGTTATCTGGGTTTTGCCTTGAGGTTACCCAAAGCGGCGCACGAATCCGCCACCGCTTCCGGCACCGAAAACGAGTTTCGAGCCATCCGGCTTTTGCGCTGCACACTATACCGCTGCACACTATGCCGCTGTACATTACGCATATGGCAGGCTACGCAAACCAGAAATTATAGCGGGAATCCAGAAAAAGAGAAAGGCGCCCACCGTTGCCGATGGCGCGCCCCTGGGATGCGGAATGGGCTCAGGCGGCCTTGCCCGCAGCCGGTTTCTTTTTGGGTGACAACACCATGACCATCTGACGCCCCTCGAGCTTGGGCATGGATTCGACCTGGCACAGTTCGAGCAGATCGTCGCGAACCCGTTCGAGCACGCGCATACCGAGCTCCTGGTGGGCCATTTCGCGGCCGCGGAAACGCAGCGTGACCTTGCATTTGTCGCCTTCTTCCAGGAAGCGGCGCAGATTGCGCAACTTGACCTGGTAGTCGCCCTCGTCGGTGGCGGGTCGGAACTTGACCTCTTTGACTTGGGTGACTTTCTGTTTTTGGCGAGCTTCGTGCTGGCGCTTTTGTTCCTGGTAGCGGAACTTGCCGTAATCCATCAGCCGGCAAACCGGCGGTTGGGCGGTTGGCGCGATCTCGACCAGATCGACTTCATGTTGCTCGGACAGGCGGAAGGCTTCGGCCAGCTTGACCACGCCGAGCTGCTCTCCGTCGAGACCTATCAGACGCACCTCGGGCGCGGTAATCTCGCCATTGATGCGATTGGACTTATCGGTTGCGATGTTGACGACTCCTTAAAGACGACGAAAGGGATATTCAGGCATTGGCCACCGGCGCCGCCACTTGGCGGCGCTCGGCGATATCGGTGTGCAGCAATTGGGCGAATTCGGCCACACTCATGGCGCCGAGATCCTGGCCGCCGCGCGCGCGAACGGCCACCTGGCCCGATTGACGCTCTTTATCGCCAACCACAAGAATATACGGTAGTTTTTGTACGCTATGTGACCGGATTTTATAAGTGATCTTTTCGCCACGCAAATCCGCGTCGACGCGCAAGCCCTGGATGCGCAAGGTGTTGGCCACCTCGCGGGCGTAATCGGCGGTGGCCTCGGAGATATTGCACACCACCGCCTGCACCGGTGCCAGCCAGGGCGGCATGGCGCCGGCGTAGTTTTCGATCAGCATGCCGATGAAGCGCTCGAGCGAACCCAGGATGGCGCGATGCAGCATCACGGGCGGCCGGCGCTGATCGTTGGCATCCACGTACTCGGCGCCCAGGCGGCCAGGCATGGAAAAATCGACCTGGATGGTGCCGCACTGCCAATGCCGGCCAATGGCATCGCGCAGTGTGTACTCGATCTTGGGGCCATAGAACGCGCCGTCGCCCGGCGCCACTTCGTAGGGCACGCCAGCGCGTTCAAGGCTGGTGATCAGCGCGGCCTCGGCCTTGTCCCAGCTTTCGTCGGAGCCGATGCGTTTCTCGGGCCGGGTCGCGATCTTGTACAACACGTCGGTAAAGCCGAAATCGGCATACACGCGCTGCAGCTGCTCGGTAAACGCCACGCACTCGTCGAGGATTTGATCTTCGGTACAGAAGATGTGGCCGTCGTCCTGGGTGAAACCACGCACCCGCATCATGCCGTGCAAGGCCCCCGAGGGCTCGTTGCGATGGCATTGGCCGAATTCACCGTAACGCAGCGGCAGATCGCGGTATGAGTGCAGATGGGCATTGAAGATCTGCACATGGCCCGGACAGTTCATGGGCTTGAGCGCGTAGTAGCGGTTCTCCGACTCCGTCGTGAACATGTTCTCGCGGTAGTTTTCCCAGTGTCCGGTTTTTTCCCAGAGCCGGCGATCGAGGATCTGCGGCGCCTTGACTTCCTGGTAGCCGCTATCGCGATAGACCTGCCGCATGTACTGTTCGACCTGCTGCCAGAGGGTCCAGCCCTTGGGATGCCAGAACACCAGCCCTGGCGCCTCGTCTTGGAAATGGAAGAGATCCAGCTCGCGGCCGAGGCGGCGGTGATCGCGCTTTTCGGCTTCCTCGAGCATGTGCAGGTAGGCGTCCTGCTCTTCTTTGGTGGCCCACGCCGTACCGTAGATGCGCTGCAGCATCTCGTTGTTGCTGTCGCCGCGCCAATAGGCGCCGGCCACGCTCATAAGCTTGAAGACCTTGAGCTTGCCGGTGGATGGCACGTGGGGCCCCCGGCACAGATCGATGAAGTCGCCCTCGCGATACAGGCTGATCGTTTGGTTCTCGGGGATGGACGCGATGATCTCGGCCTTGTATTGCTCGCCGATGGATTTGAAGAACGCCACGGCGTCGTCGCGCTGCCATTCCTCGCGGGTGACGGGCTCATCTTTGCGCGCGAGCTCGGTCATCTTTTTTTCGATGGCCTGGAGATCCTCGGGCGTAAAGGGCCGCGAGAACGAAAAATCGTAGTAGAAGCCGTTGTCGATCACCGGGCCGATCGTGACCTGCGCCTCGGGAAATAGCTCTTTGACGGCATAGGCCAGCAAGTGCGCCGTAGAGTGGCGCAGGATCTCGAGCCCGTCGGCGTCGCGGGCGGTGACAATGGCGACGTCGGCATCGCCATCGATACGATAATTGGTGTCGACCAGCCGGGAATCCTCTTCGCCCGCCTGCCGCACCCGCCCGGCCAGCGCCGCGCGCGCGAGGCCAGTGCCGATCGACTGAGCGATATCGGCAATGGTCACGGGCTCGGGATACTGGCGCTGGGAGCCATCGGGCAAAGTAATCTGCGGCATGAAATCGACCTTCTCTTGCGGAGGACACGGCCACCCCAAAAGATAGGTAGACCGAGTGGAACCCTATATGCTATCACAAAGTCATGATTGTCATTTTTTGTTTCAAAATTAAAGCTCCACAAGGCTTGACCGGCCCACTTCCGCCTCGTAATCTGGAGTCACTGCCGAAACGGCAGTTCAGGAAGAACGCTCTCGGAGCGTTCACTGCCTCCTGGCAGTAACGGCCACCCAAGCGGTGGCCGTTCTCGTTTCGTTCGCCACAACAACGGTCGCCGCCCTGCCCGCCATAGCCGCCGCGCCACGATCCCCGTGCCACGCGCAATGCGTGCGATGCGCCCATGCCTCAGCGCAGGGTTTGCTCCACCGCTTCGTCAGCCAGCTGATATGCCCGGCCTCGCGCCTCTTCAAGGGTGGGCCACACGCGATCGTCGTCTTCGATGGGAGATTGATCCGCAAAGCGCACCCTGACCCGATAGCCGCCGCCAGCGTTCAGAACTTCGATGGTGAAAGGCTCACCATCCAAAATACAGCGCTCCAGGCGCCGCCACGCCGCCGTGGTCGTCATTGTTGCACCTCATTCGAAAACGGATGATGGAAAGAAAATGCCAGCGTGCTTTGCCGGGCGGCGCCAAAGGCGCCCCGCCCGCGGCAGCGAACGGCTCCGGCACGAGATGCCGGATCAGCCAAAGGTGACGATGGCTTTGTAGACCAGCGCCGCCAGGGCCGCCAGAAAACCGAGGCCGATGAGCAAGACCCCGCCATCTCGGGCCCGCAGGCCGAAACCGATGAAACTCAGGATGAGGCCAAGCACCAAGATCACCAGCCACCAGGAAACCGACATGCGCACTCCTTGGATATCAGCGGCGATGATACCCCAGTGTAGCGGATAGAAACACGATGGAGACAGGCGGCACGCGTTGAGCCGGCGCGGGATGGCCGTTACACTGTGCCGCGCCCTTGATTCACCATCCGAACCCAACACACTACCGATATTCCGCCCATGCCAAGGCGCACGCCCGGCCCGCTTCGGACTCCGGCCTTGCGCGCACCTCCGATAATGGATTCCCCCGACCCCTCCGACGGCAGCCTCTCCTCCGTTACCACCCGCGCCACGTTCGCGCGCCTCGGTATGGTCGGCACTTATATTCAATTGGCGGCCCTCACGGGATTCTGGATGTCCGTTGCCGGCTTGAGCCACCTGTTGCCGATCGGGCTGCGCCCCTTGAGCGGCTACTTGCTCAGCTTGCCGCTAGCTATCGCATCGTTTGGCGCTTCCGTGCTTTTGCTGGTGCTGGCTTGGTTTCCGCGCGCCAAGCCGCGGTGGAGCGAGGCCGCGGCGCTGGGCGTGGCGCTGGCCTACGGATTGAGCCTCGCCGCCGTGGACGATCCCGGCCTCATGGGCCGGCCAATCGCGTCAGGCCTGGCCGCCGCCCTGCTGATCAGCGCCGCCTTGCTGCAGGCCAGAAGCCTGCGCCGAACGGCGCCCTGGCCCAGGCCCCTGACCGGCGCCGGCCTCTGCACCGCTGTGCTGGGCTCCCTGGTCTCGGTGTTCGGAGCTCAGATGCTGGTCGATCACCACCGCCTCGACGCCCAATATCACGCCCGTCAACTGAGCCATGAACTCATTTACCGCACCTCGCGCGGCATGGCCGAGAGCTCGGGCTGGCTGCGCCGCCTCGCCGACCGTTGGTCGATTCTGGCCCATCCGCCCTCCATCACGCTGCTGAATCAGGAACTGCGCAGCTATCTGCGCGACAGCCCCGTATTCCGTGAGCTGGCCGTCATCGACGGCGACGAAGTCGTGCTGGCGCTCGGCACCCCCAGTGCGACGGGGGCCCGCCCGCCACTGGGCGAACGAGACGCCTTGCTGCCCTCGGCCGCCCAGGCGCGCGACACCGCGCAGCTGATCCGCCACCCGGCGGAGCTCCTGGGGCCGAACGACATCGAGAGCCTCCTATTGGTTCCGGTGAGCCGGGACGACGCGTCGGCGCTGGTGATCGCCGGTACCGTAACGCTGCATCATGTGCTCGACGAAGTGGCCTTGCGCTCCCCGCAAGGATTCGATTTTCGCGTTCTGCGCGACGACGAGCCCGCCTATAGCACCACACCCCACTGGCCACGGCGCGCCGCCGTGCAGGGCCGGATGCCATTGCCGCTCGACGACACGCTGCGCTGGCAAATCGAGTATGCCTACCGTTCGGCCCAGGCCTGGCCGCTGGCGCGCGTGTTTCCCGAAACTCTCCTGCTGGCCGGCCTGATCTTTACGTTCTGCCTGATAGTGGCCCAACAACTGGGCCGGCTGGCTCGCCAGCGTGCGGGGCAGCTACACCACGGCGCGCTGCACGATCCGCTGACCGGCCTGCCCAATCGCAGCCAGCTCGAACAGACCCTTATTCTGGCGCGTCGCGAGCTGCACGATGCGCCGGGTACGATGGCGGTCATTCTCATCGATCTCGACGGCATCAAACTGGTCAACGACTCGATGGGCCACTTGGCGGGCGACCGCATCTTGCTGGAAGCCGCGCGGCGGCTGCGCCACCGGATGGGGCAGATCGGCTTCGTGGCCCGCCTCGGCGGTGATGAGTTCGTCGTCGTGCTGCGCGACCCCCAAGCGGCGGACGCCGAGCCGCTGGCGCAAGCCATCCTCGCCGATCTGGCGCGCCCTTACAGTATCGACGGCACCTGGCTGCGGATCACAGCCAGCGCGGGCCTCAGCTCGGGCGGCGAAACCGAGGACCCGATGCAATGGGTGCGCGAGGCCGACCTGGCCATGGTGCGCGCCAAGCAGGAAGGTCGCAACACGTGGCGCCGCTACACGTCCGACATGAGCGGCGATCTCGCCCAGAGGCTGGCCATGCGCAGCCACCTGCAGGATGCGCTCGACCAGAAGCAAATGGACCTGCATTACCAACCCATCGTGGAGGGCCGCACCGGCAAGGTCGTCGGGATCGAAGCGCTCTTGCGCTGGCGGCATGACACCTTGGGCGACATCGCTCCCGACCGCTTTCTGCCGCTGGCCGAAGATACCGGCCAGATCGTGCCGCTCAGCGATTGGGTTTTGCAACGGGCTTGTGAGCAGGCCGCCATCCTGCGGCAGTCGGGCCAGGCGGAATTGCCGGTCATCATCAACGTTTCGCCGCTTTACTTCCGCCGCGAAGAGTTCATCGACACCGTCAAAAGAAACCTGGCGGCCGCCGAGCTCCCCAGCGAGAATCTGCAGATGGAAATCACCGAGCGGCTGCTGGCCAGCGACGGCGACCGCGCCTCGCGTCTGCTGGCCCGCCTGCGCGGCCTTGGGGTCAAGGTTTCGATCGACGATTTCGGCACCGGCTACTCCAGCTTCAGTGCCCTGAAGAACCTGCCGGTCGACAAGATCAAGATCGATGGCAGTTTCATCGCGAACGTCGTCGATAACGCCGACGATGCGGCGATCGTCCAGGGCATCATCGCCATGGCGCACCATCTCGGCCTGCGCGTGGTGGCCGAAGGCGTCGAAACCGAAGCCCAGTTCGCGTTCCTGCGGCAGCACCAGTGCGACGAATACCAGGGCTTTCTGTTCTGCCGTCCGCTTGCCTTTGCCGCGCTGCAGGAATGGCTGCGGGATCACGACGGCAGCGTCCCGCCGCCCCAAGCCTAGCCCTCCAGAACCAGCCCTCCGGCGCGCTGTACGCGGCGCTGCACGGCCTCATCCCAGACCGCCGCTTGCGCCGGCGGCACCAGCGTGAGGCGCGAGCGGGCCCGGGTAATGCCGGTGTACACCAGTTCACGAGTCAGGATCGGCGTTGGCGAATCCGGCAGCACCAGTACGGCATGTTCGAACTCGGAACCTTGCGACTTATGCACGGTAAGCGCGTACACCGTTTCGATATGATTCAGGCGGCTGGGCAATACCCAGCGCACGGTGTCGCCGCCGTCGGACGCCGCAAAGGCGACTCGCAAACGCCACTCCGCGGTGGCGGGATCGAAGCGCGACAGGGTTACGCCGATGTCGCCGTTCATCAGGCCCAGGCCGTAATCGTTGCGGGTCACGAGCACCGGCCGCCCGGGATACCAGCCTTGGGTTGCCGCGATCTCGCCATGGCGATGCAAGACGTCGGCGATGCGGGCGTTGAGCCCTTCCACGCCCCATGGGCCACGACGGACGGCGCACAACACCTGGAAGCCGGCATGGGCGCGCAAGACCTGGTTGGCCCAGGCGTCCCACGCAGCGTCGGTGGCCTCCGGCCCGGGCCGGTGCAAGCGCATCAGGGCCAGATAGCGCCGATAGCCATCGGCCGCACCGCCGTCGTCCGCCCCGGGCCGGGCCGCCGAACGGCCGTGAAGCAGCAGCGCCGGCCAATGCCGTTCGTCGAGTTCGTGCGGCAGCCGTACGACGACCAGGTCGTCACGCGCCTCGTCCAGAATCGCGCGGCTACCCGCCGCATCGCCGGCATTCACGGCACGCGCCAGCCGACCGATCCCGCTATCGGCCGAGAAGCGGTGGCTGACGCGCAATTGCACCACCGCCTGATCGAGCGGCCGCCCCGCTTCATCCTGCCACCGCAATCCCGGCGCCTCGCCGCAGACCTCGGCCAGCCAGTCCGCCGTTTCGGGCAGGTAATGGCCTTGTTCGGCGCGGCGGCATAGTTCCCCCAGCACCGCTCCCGCTTCCACCGACGCCAGCTGGTCTTTGTCGCCAAGAAGGATCAGGCGCGCGCCCAGCGGCAGCGCGTCGAGCACGGCGGCCATGCGTTCCAGATCGACCATCGACGCTTCGTCGATCACCAGCACGTCCAGCGGCAGGGGGTGTCCCGCATGGTGGCGGAAGCGTCGGGTATCGGGCCGGCTGCCCAGCAGGCGGTGCAGGGTTGTGACGTGTATCGGGATGGCCGCCAGAATGGCGGCATCGAGCGGATCGTCATTCCGCAGCGGCAGTTGGCTCACCGCCTGGGCAATCGACTGATGCAGCCGCGCCGCCGCTTTGCCGGTCGGCGCCGCCAAGCGGATCTGCAAGGGCCGGGCTCGACCGCCCGGCGCCAGCGCCAGAGCTTGCAGCAAGGCCAGGAGCTTGACGACCGTCGTGGTCTTGCCGGTACCCGGACCGCCGGTGATGACGCCGAACGCACCTCGTCCGACCAGTGCGCAGGCCAGCCGCTGCCAATCGGGGGCGTCGCCATATTGCCCGGGTTCGCCGAACAGACGCTCCAGCCAATTCCGCCAGACGGCCCCCGCGGTGGCGGCGGGCGGCAGCGCCAGACGGCGGGCGATACCCTCCCGCACGTCCTGTTCGTAACGCCAGTAGCGTCGCAGGTATAGGCGGGTGCCGGCGCGCACCAGCGGCTGGGCGCCAGGTCCCGGTGCGCCCACCAGGGCCGGGCAGTCCAGGGCCGCCAGCCATGCGGCTTCGGACAGCCGGCCTACGACGACCGCCGGATGCGGCGGCGCCCCCGAGCCCTGGCCGGTGTCGTCGTCTTCGGGCGGCAAAGCCAGGACGCCCGCCGGATCGCGCAGCATGTCGCCGATATCCAGGCAGCCATGGCCGCGACCCAACTGATGGCTGGCCAGCGCGGCCGCCAGCAATAGCCAGGGAGACGCCGCCGGTACCTCTCGGCCCAGCCAGGTGGCGAAAGCCAGGTCGAGCGGACGCAGCCAGCGTGCCGCCATCCAGGCCTGCAGTACGCGCTCGAGTTCCGTCCGGTCGCCGCGCGGCCCGGGGGTGCCGCCCACTCTTCCGGAGTCGGGCGATGCGAAGAGATCAAGCTGCTCGGGCAACCCCACCTCCGAGACCGCGGCGCGCCCCTCGCCGGCCAGGGGCGCTTCCGGCTCCCGTCCGGGCGGCTGCCGGCTCTCGTGCCGTCCGGCGCCTGGGCGCCGGCTCATGGCGCACCGCCCGTCAAGCGCCACTCACCGGCTTTGAACAGGTCATCGAAGGCCGCCATCCAAGCGGCGGAAGGCCGCAGGGCCACCTGGCCCCGCGCGGGGCCGGACAGGCCGCGCAAAAACCAATACACCGCACCGCCCAGATGTTGATCGTAGTCGTAGTCGGGCAAGCGAGTGCGCAATAGGCGGTGCAGGGCGAGCAGATACAGCATGGCTTGCACGTCGTAGCGCGACTGCGCCATGGTTTGCGCCAACGCTTCATCGGTGTAGGCCGATGCGTCGCGGCCCAGCCAGTTGGATTTGTAGTCCGCCACGTAGTAGCGTCCCTCATGAACGAAGACCAGGTCGATAAAACCTTTGAGCATGCCGTTGAGCCGTCCGGGCTGCAGTTCGGGCCGGGGCCGCTGCTGCAAAGTCGCGCCCCGGATCGCCGCGTCCAGCACGTCGAGCGGCGTACGATGCACCGGCAGCCAGAACTCCATCTCAACCAGACATTGTTCCACCCCGGCCAAGGTGAACCGCTGGCGGGCGCCCGGCAGCGGCCATGCCTGCCGCAGAAACGCCTCCAAACCGCTCGCCAAAGGATCGATCCACGCCGCCAACCCGCGCGGCGCGGCGATGCGGGCAACCCGGTCGCGCAGGGCCGCCGGATCACTCGCCATGGCTCCGAAACCCACCGCCGCCAGGCTCTCCAGAAGCTGGTGCAGCACAATGCCGGCCTCTGGGCCGCGCGGGAACGCATGCCAGACCTCGGTGTCCGGCCCCGCGGGCGGCGTCGGCGCAGCCTCGCCTGCCGCGTCGCCCTCCTCGAGCGAGACCGGCCAGTCTTCGTGCCAGTTGGCGGCTTCAGGCGTGTCCCAGTCGTCGTCCGGCACGCGCTGAACGATGGCCGGCAATGATTCGGCGGCGCCGGCGTCCAGGCGTTGGCCCGGCATCGAATCGCTGGTGGTATCGCCGGTGCGCAACGCCAAGGCGGAATAGCTGGCGACCCACCAGGGCTCGGACGGCTGGCGCCGGGCCTCGCGCACCGGCCCGAGCCGCGCCGCCGCGAGCGGGGGCCGGTGGCGCACGGCATCCGCGTCCGCCACTGGCCGCAGGCATAGCGCCGCGTTCGTTCCCAAGCTTTCGCCGGAATCGTTGGCCAAGGCGAGGAGTTCATCGCGCCGGCCCACATCCAATAAGCTGCCCAGCGCTGAAAGACGCCAGTCGGCGGCCGCGGGAGCCATCCCGACCCAGGTGGCGTGGCGCGCGCGCGTCAAGGCGACATACAGTTTACGAACGTCCTCCGCGAGTCGCTCGCCGTCGGCCGTGGCCTGGGCCTGCGTCTGCGGCCGCCATAAGAAACGGCGCCCGCCATCGCCATCGCGATACACCAGCGGCCAGCTGCGCGGCGTACCCAGCAGCGAACGCGCCGCGCAGCCAAAAGGCAGCAAGACCAGCGGATACTCCAGTCCCTTCGATTTATGCACCGTCACCACCCGCACACAATCGGCGTCGCTCTCCAGCCGCAATTGATGTCCTTCGTCCTGGGCGGGAGCCGCGCGCTGTTCAGCCAGGTAGCGGATCAAGGCTTGCTCACCATCCAGTGCGGTACTGGCGGCCTGCAGCAATTCGGTCAAATGCAACCAGTCGGTCAGGCGGCGCTCGCCACCCTCGCCTGCCTCATGCCGCAGCAGACGGGCAGGCACCGCGAAGTCGTGCAATAGCCGGTGCAGCATGGGCAGCACGCCCAGGCGCCGCCAATCCTGCCGATACTGGAAGAACTGTTGCACACGCGCCTCCCAGGCCAGCTCGTCCTGTTGCAAGTTCAAGAGTTCGCGCCAGTCCAGGCCCAGGCTGCGGGTGGCCAGCGCGGCTCGCACCAGGCCAGGCCGCTCCGGCTCGGCGCAAGCCTGCAGGCAACGCTGCACATCGGCCGCTTCGGCGGTGTGATACACCGAACTCCGGTCGGACAAATACACACTGCGCACGCCACGCCGCGCCAGGGCGGCCCGCACGCGCCGCGCTTCGGTGCCGGTATTGACCAGTATGGCGATGTCGGCCGGCGTCAGGGCACGCCATTCCTCCGTTTTGCCGTTGGCGAACCCGGCCCGGCCCTCCTGCGCCAGATTGAGCCAGCGCGCCACCTGGGTGGCCGAGGCCTCGGCCATGTCGACCGCGGCGGCTTTGTCCGGCACGGTGGCGGCCGTGTCTTGAGTTTCGGCGGCTGGCTGAGCGTCGGCCTCGTACCATAAGGTGAGGCCCGCCGGCGTTTCGTCGTCGATCAGCAGCCGCTCGGCCAGGCCGCGGGCCTGCACCGGCAGAAACGGGATGGCCGGCCCGCCATCATGTGTCAGTTGAAAGGCTCCGCCGCCACCTCGCGCCTCCGCCAGCGAAAACAGCTGATTCACCGCCGCCACCGCCGCGGCGGTGGAACGAAAGTTGCGATCCAGCGTATACAGCCGATCGCCGCAATCGGCGCGGGCCTGCAAATAGGTATGAATGTCGGCGCCGCGGAAGGCGTAAATCGCCTGTTTGGGGTCGCCGATCAGCACCAGGGCGGTGGCGGGATCGTGACGCGCCACACCGTAGATGGTATCGAAGATCCGGTACTGCAGCGCATCGGTATCCTGAAACTCGTCGATCAAGGCGATGGGAAATGCCTGGCGGATCCGCCTCGCCAGCGCCGGTCCCGACTCGGACCGCAGTGCCTCGTCGAACTGCCGCAACAGCCCATCGAAACCCAGTTGCGCACGTTGGCGCTGCGCCTGCGCCAACCTGGCCACGCACCAGTGCATGGCATGGCTGTACAAGGCGCCACGCGGCTCGGGCAACGCCGCCAATTGGGCCTGCAGGGCCGCAATGGCCTCCAGCGCCGGATGGCCTGGCGGCTCGCCGCTCAGCCAGATCTCGGCCAGGCCGGCGGGCGTCAAACGCTGCCAACCGGTTTTCAGGTCCAGGTCTTGGGCTTCGGGATCCGCGGCCCAGGCGGCGATGGCCGCCAGCCAGCGCTCCTGGTTGGTCCGGTTCAAGGCGGTGCCCCGAAAGGCCTTGGCCGTGCGCGCCTGGTCGAGCAGCTCTTGCAACTCGTGGATCCAGCCCAGGTCTTGCCAGGGCTGTTTGAGCACCGCCAGCTGCGCCTCCCTTTGCACGCGGACCGCGGCCAGGATGGCGCTTGGGCCGTCGGCTTCGCGCGGCAGGGCGTCGGCATCGGTCAGCCGCGGCTGCAGGGCCCAGGCCAGCGCTTCCGGCTCGCTCCAGTACGAGCGCCACGCGGCCAAGGTGTCGAGCTCCATCATCACGACCCAGGTGCGCCAGTAGTCTTGAGCCACTTCCAGCAGCAGGGAACTGGTGTCGGCTTCGAGCTCTTGCTGGAACAAGCTGCCGCTATCGAAGGCGTGCTCGCGCAGCATGCGATAACACCAGCCGTGGATGGTATGCACGGCGGCCTCGTCCATCCATTCCGCCGCCAGCGCCAGGCGGCGCGCGCATCCCGGCCATTGCGACTCCGGATACTCCTCGCGCAGCGCCTGCAGCAGCGCGTCGTCCAGCGCCGGAGCCGCCGGCGCCCGAAACGCCGCCGCGGCTTCCGCCAAGCGGCGGCGGATGCGGTCGCGCAGTTCCCGCGTAGCGGCCTCGGTGAAAGTCACCACCAGGATCTCCGGCGGCGTCAGTTCGCGCGCGTAGGCGTTTTCGCCCCCATGGCCCAGCACCAGGCGCACATAGAGCGTGGCGATGGTGTAGGTTTTGCCGGTGCCCGCGCTGGCCTCGATCAAGTGGCTGCCGCGCAGGGGAAAGCGCAGCGCATCGAGCGGGCGGGCTGCGCCCTGCACGCCGCTCGCGGGCGTGGCGGCTACATTCATTCCCGCTCCTCCGCTGTCATCGCCGCATGGCCGGCGCGGCGGGCTTGCAGCAGGGGTAGCAGCAGGCTTTGCGCCCAGGCATCGAACGCCGCGGGGTCGACGGCGGCCGACCAGCGCGCGAAATCGGGCCAGACCCGCTGCAGGTGAGGATCATGGGTGACGTCGCCGCTGCCGTGCTCGCCTCCCTCGTAGGCCAGGGCCAGCGGACGCAGCGCCGCGGCCGGCCAGCCGCGGGCCAGATCCGGGGTTTCGTCCGATCTGGCGAGCCAGGCAAGCCAGGCCACCGCGGTGCGCAGCGGTAGGGGCAAAGGCTGGCACATTCCGTACTCCCAGGCATCGCGCAAGGCGCGCCAGTGCCGGTCGGCATCGGCTTGCGGCATGGCGGGCCACCAGAGCCGGGCATCGGCCGCCACAATTGCGGTATGCACCGGCCCGACCTCCAGGCATTGCGCGCCGAGATGCTCGATCCAGGCCGGTACCAGCCGGGCGATCTCCGCGCCGGACGCCTGCGGTTTGCCATGGACCCGGCCAGGCAGGAGCACCAGGCGCACCAGCCCGCCGGCTGGCGTCGAGGCGGGGCTTTGCCAGGGCTGCGCGCTGCGCAGGCCGCCCAATCGATCCGCGAGCCACGGCGCAGCCGATGAGGTCGGCCAGACCACGGGAAAATCGCCGGGCACGGCATACGGCCACTGGGCCAGCCAGTCGGCATAGCCATGTACCATCGTTTCCAGTCCGTCGAGCAGCTCGGCCGCCGCCAGCTCCCCCAGGCGCGCGGCCGGCAGATCGCCACGGGCGCGCATCACCGCAACGCGGCGGGATGCCGCCTCGAGCACCTCCCGCGCGGGCGCGCCGTCGTCCAGCAGGCGGCGTTGCAAATCGAGCAGTTCCTGCCGCAGGCGCCAGCCGTCCAGGCCACTGGCGCTGCCGAAGGGCTCGACGTCGGCGGTATTCGGGTCTTCCAGGTGCAGATTGGCCTGCAGGCGCTGTTGCCAGAATGCCTCGACCGGGCGACGCAGCCAGCGCGCCAGTTCGGAGAGCCCCACCGGCTCGTCGCGCTCCCAGGCGGGCAGAACGCCAGGCGCCGGGACCGTGGCGTCATCGCGATGCCACTCGGCGGCATAAGTGAACCAGCGCGTATCGCGGCCGTCGACGTAGCGGGGACTGAACGGCTGCAGCGGATGCCGGGTGGTCAGCGCCTCCGCCACACCGGCGTCATCGGGCGGATCGCCCGGCAGTCGCCAGACCGAGTCGATGTGGTCGCGCAACTGGCCCACCAAGACCGACGGCGGTTGCTCGGCATTGTCGAGCGCGCTCGCTCCCACCCAGGAAATCGACAAACGCTCGCGCGCCGACAACAGCGCCTCCAGGAACAGATAGCGGTCGTCCTCGCGCCGCGAACGATCGCCCGGCCGATAGTCGCCCCCCATGAGGTCGAAGTCGGCCGCGACATGGACCCGCGGATAGTCGCCGTCGTTCATGCCCAATAAGGCTACGTGCCGGAAGGGTATGGCCCGCATCGGCATCAACGTGGCGAAAGTCACGGCGCCCGCGAAGAAGCGCTGGCCCAGCGCCGGGGCTTCGATCAGTGCCAGCCACGCCTCCCGCACCAGCGACAAAGGCAAGGCTTCGTTCTCCAGGCCGCCTTCCGCTGCGGCCTCTTGCCATTGCTGCAGGGCCGCGAGACAACGCGCCAGGGTCACGCCTTCCTCGGAACTTTGGGGGAGAAAGCTGGCCTCGAGCCAGGTTTGCAGCACCTCGTGCCATTCATGCGCCGCCCGCGGCTCGCGCATCATGCGCCAGCTGCGCTCCAGGTGCTCGGCAAAGGCGATGAGCTGGCCCAGCGCCGCCGCCTCCAGCCCCGAGACTTCGCCATAGCCCTCGATACCTTGCCAGCCGGGCGATTCGAAGCCCACCGCATAGCCCAGCAGCATCCGCCGGAGCCCGAACCACCAGGTGTGCGGCGGCGCGGCTTCGCCCGTGGCGGGCAGGTCGAGACTGGCCCGGTGCTCGTCGTTCAGGCCCCAGCGGATATTGGCCTGATGCACCCACAGCCGCAGACGCGGGAGGTCGTCGGCCAGCAATCCGAAACGGCCCCGCACCGCCGGCACGTCCAGCCAATCCAGTACCTGGCTCGTGGTCAGGCGCTCCTGGGGCAGCGCCAGCATGGCTTCGAATGCCTGCAGCAGCGGATCCGCGCCACGCGGGTTTTGATCGGCCACGGTGAAGGGCAGATAACGGCGATCATGGCGTGGTACTCGACCGAACACGGCCCTGATATGCGGCGCATAGCGGCCGATCTCGGGCACCATCACCACGACGTCGCGCGGCTGCAGCGTGGCATCGGCCTCGAACGCGGCCAACAATTGGTCTTGCAGGATCTCGACTTCGCGCTGCGGCGTATGGGCCACCTGGAACAGCAACGAGCGGTCCACTCGCGGATCGACGGGCGGCCAGGATTCCCGCGACTCGCCCACCGGCCGCAGGCAGCGGATGTCGTTCTGCAACTGGCGCAGCAAAGTATCCGGCGCATCGTTGGAGAACCAATTGCTGCGCAGGCCGCATGCCCCCAAGGCCTGGTCGTGGCGCGCCCGATCGCCCTCGGCGTCGAACTCATCGAGCAGCGCAATGAAATCGCGCCCCTGCTTGCCCCAGGCCGCCAGCAAGGGCTGGGCATGCAGATGCAACTGATCGTCGTCGAGCGGCACCGGGCGGCCGGCGCGCGGCGCCTGCCGCGATTGGCGCCGGCGCAATAAATCTTGCTGCGCCACCACATCGGCCCAATACTCCTGGCACGGGTTATTGACGCCCACCAACACCTGGCACCAGCGCGCCAGCATCGCCAAGGCTTCGAGCGACTGGCGCGGAAGGGCCGATATGCCGAACACCAGCACGCGGCGCGGCAGACCCGGCGGCACGCCCTGGCCTGCCCAGCCGGAGGCCCGCCGCAGGAATTCGGCATGCACGGCGGCGCGGCCGCCCTGAGCCGCCAGGCCGGCGCCACCCGCGGCGGCGACATCGGCCAACAAGGCGCGCCAGAGCGCCGGCTGCCAGGCCTGGTCGCCTTCCAGCGCGCGGCGGCTGCCGCGGGCATCGATCAGGACATCATCGCCCTGGGCCCAGGCGGCGAGCCAGTCGGCACGATAGACTTGATATTGATCGTACAAATCGGCCAGTCTGGCCGCCAGCTGGTCGGCCTTGCGCAACTCGGTATCGTGCTGCAGAAAGCGGCGCAGCGGCTCGTAGACGGGATCGCCGAGCAGGCCCGGCAACAAGCGCAACAAACGCCAGCGCAGGCGGGATTCGTCGAACGGCGATGTTTCGGGTACGGCCGCCTCGCCCAGCAGCGCACGATAAGCCCGCCACAGGAACTGGGCGGGCAGCAGGCAATCCACGGCCGCCGCGATACCGCAGCCACCGGTGCCGTCGGCTTGCGGCGACGCCGCCAGCGCCAGCTTCAGCCATTGCGCAAAGCCATTGCTCTGCACCAGCACGACTTCCGTTTCCAGCGGCTGCAGAGGATGGTTGCGCACCCAGGCGACAAGGACATCGCGCAGGCTTTCGGCGCGATCGGAGTGGACCAGAATCAGGCCGGGATCGAGAGGCGTGGCGGACATGCGGGAATGGTAACGCGAAGCGGGGAGCGCCGCCGGCACCGAGAGATCCGGCCACGCAAGCCCCGTCACAACCGATTGCGCCTGGGCCGGGGCGCGAGATCTTCCGGTAGGCCGGCCCGCTGCGGCACGATGGGCGGCCACCAGGCCGGCAACAGGCCACGGACATCGGCGCGGGCGAAGCGATCGTCAAGCAGCTCGATCACCCCGACGTCCTCATGCGTGCGGATGACCCTGCCCGCGGCTTGCACCACCTTGTGCAGGCCCGGGTAGCGGTAGGTGTAATCGTAGGCTCGCGCATCGCCGTATTCGCTGGCCAGCCGCCGACGCAGTTGCTCGTGCCGCGCATCGTGCGGCGGCAGGCCGAGGGTCAGCACGAAGACGCCCATCAAACGACTGCCCGGCAGATCGATCCCCTCGGCAAAAGCGCCGCCCAGCACCGCCAGGCCCACTTGCCGGCCGCCGGGAGCGAAGCCGTCGATGAAGGCCTGGCGCTCGGCGGCGGTCATGCCGGGCCGTTGGCACCGCAGCGGCAGCGTGGCATCCTGCGCCGCCAAGGCCCGGGCGAGCAAGTCGAGGTAGGCGAAACTGCTGACGTAGACCAGGTAGTTGGCGGGCGCCCGGCGGAATTGCGCCAGCACCCGCCCGGCCGCCAAGGGCGCCGAACGCTCGCGCGCCGCAAGCCGGGTATCGATGCCGCTCACCTGTCGCACCTCCAGTTGCGCGGCGGTAAACGGACTGGGCACATCCAGCCACCAGGCGTCTTCGGGCAGCGCCAGCAAATCCCGAAAATAGGCGTAAGGCGTGAGGGTGGCCGAAAACAGCACCGCGGCGCCGGCCTGCTCCCAGCGAGGCGCCAGCCAACGCCCCGGCAACAGGCACTCGATATCGAGGCAGGCATCCCAGCCACCTCGGCCGGCGGCCGCGCGCCGCGGCTGCCAGCTCAAGCGCAGGATGGAATGCTGGTCCATGGCTTCGGACAACCGCAAAAAGCCCGCGGCATCGAACAAGGCTTGCTGTAGCGTCGAGTCGCCCGGCTGTTCGCCCAGATGATCGAGCAACTGCCCGCAAAACGCCTGCATGGCCTGTTGGAAATCCTCCGGCACCTCGTGCAGGATCTCGCCACCAGGCTGCCCCCCGGCGGTGCGATGCGATCCGGCGGCCGCCGACGACTCGCCCGCCCCTGTCCCGCCAGCCAGCGGCGACAGCAGATCGGGGGCATCGGCGGCGCCGGCTGGCGCCCGGGCCTGCCACTGGCGCCAGGCCCGGCCCATCGCCGCATAGGCGCCGCGCAGCGCGGGCGGGGCACGCCGGCGCGCCGCGCGCCAATCGGCTTCGTTCCACCTCGCACTGTACATGGCGCGGGCCCGCTCGAGCAGATGATGGCCTTCATCGATCAACAGCGCGCTGCGCCAGCCGAACTGTTGCGCCAGGACGGGCAACAAGGCCTGCTGATCGAACCAATAATTGACGTCGGCCACCACCACATCGGCCCAGCGCGCCATCTCCTGCGATAGATAATAGGGACAAACTTCGTGACGCAAGGCCAGCTCGCGCACCGCGGCGGGCTCGAGCAGCGCCGGCGCGCAGGCCGCTTCGGCGCGCGCGGCGGGCAGGCGATCGAAGAAGCCCCGGGCCAGCGGACAAGACTCGCCATGGCAACTGAGCTCGGGATGCTCACAGGCCTGGTCGCGCGCCACCAATGCCCACACCCGCACGGGCGCCGCCCCCTCGGCCGCCGGCGGCAACAAGCGTTGCAGGGCATCCAGTGCCAGTTGGCGACCGGTGCCGCGCATCGTGAGAAAAACCAGGCGATCCCAGGCTTGCCTCGGCATGGCCGACAGTGCCGGGTACAGGGTGCCGAGAGTCTTGCCCAGGCCCGTGGGCGCCTGCAGCAGCAGACGCTGGTTTCGACCCAGTGTTTTGTAGACGGCTTCGGCCAAGGCACGCTGTCCGGCGCGAAAGCTGAAGGGAAACGCCAGGCCGCGCAGGAAATCATCGCGCCCACGGCGATGCGCCGCCTCCTGGGCCGCCCAATCGGCGTAGACGGCGCACCAGGTTTCCAGCTCGCGCCAGAGCTCCGTGGCGGACCATCGTTGTTCGAACACGGTTTCCGTGCCCTGGCGTACCTCGACGTAAACCAGGCGCAGACCTATGGTTTCCAGGCCGTGCTCCCGCGCCCACAAGGCGCCATAACAACGCAGTTGCGCCCAGTGGCGGGCCTGGCGCTCCACGGTAAGCCGGCCGGGATCGCCCCGATGGCTCTTGAACTCTTCCAGCCAATCCGAACCGGTCTCGACCGCATCGATGCGACCGCGCAGCCAGAGGCTCCCGCACCGCCCCGCAACCGGCACCTCGGCCTGATGGCTCTGCCGCCGGCGCTCGCGCAATCGCGCGTGCAGCGCAATGCCTTCCTGCGCGGTGGGCGCCGGCGTATAGCGATGGTCCAGATCGCCCCGCCTGGCCGCGAACTCGCACAAAGTCCGCACCGCCACCGGCAGCGCACCTTCCGGAACCGCCGGGCCACGTGCCGCCACCGCTCCGGGCTCGTCAGGCGGCTCCGGGGATCGGCTGCCTCGCCTGACCCCGTCCTGAAGTACGGGGCTTGCGCATGAGCCCGTGGTCAAGCGGCCCATCGCACGTGCAGCACTTCGGCATCGAGGCCATGGCGCCGGCAGTAATCCAGCCAGGCTCGTTGATGATCCTGCAGGCGGTCGCCCGGCCCCTTGACTTCGATCAGGGCGAAGCGGCGCTGCGCCGGCCAGAACCGCACCAGGTCGGGCAAACCACTGCGATGCTGTCGCAAGTCGGCCAGCAGACGCTGCAAGATGGCTTTCAAGGCCGTTGGCGCAATGCAATCCAGCGCCAGCCGCACCGTGTCTTCATTCAGCACCGGCCATACGATCAGCGGGCAACTGGTGCCGTGCCGCGTGCGCCAGGTGTGCCAGATGCGATCCTGGTAGCCGCCGTCGTCCAGGCTCGCCAGACAAGCCTCCAGCAAGGCGGCCCGGCGTTCCGTGAACTCCGGCCGATACAGGTCTGCCGGCCCGGCCTGAAAGGGATGAAAGAACGCTCCCGGCACCGCCTCATAGATGGCCGGCCAGCACAGCAGGCCGAGCAGGCCGTTGAACAGATGGTTCTCGACATAGACACAACAGCTATCGTCATCGGTGAGCGCGGCGGCGGCCGATTGCTCGACCGACAGCGCAGAATCCCGGGCCAGCACCAGCTCGCGCTCGGGAATGGCCGGGGGCACGGGGGCCTGCCAGGCCAGACCAGCCCGCCGGGCCACCCGGCGGGCGATACGATGCAGGCCCTGGCGCTCGGCCTCGGGCCAGCTTGCGGCCAACGCCGCGCTCACTTCGGGCCAAAGCGCTTCGGCTGTCATTTGCTTCTCACGCAAACGCAAGCCCCGCAACGCCGCTTCCGGATGGCTGGAGGCCTGGTAGGCCGCCATCGCGAGGGCTGTCTCGCCCTGACGTTCGGCCACCATGCCCGCCTCGAGCAGCAAACGCGAATGGCGGCGAGCCAGCCATGGCCCTTCGGCCGCCGCCGGTATCGTCGGCCACAGCTCCGCCACCGGTGATCCGGCCGCCAGCTGTTCGCCAAGATCGGCGAGCAAAAGATATTGATCGATCTCGGTGCGGGCCTGGAAGGCCCGGGCTTCGCGGTCGAATATCACGGGCTCATAGCGCTGATGGCCCAACTCGGTGAGGACGAACTCGCTCCAGTCCTGGCGCAGATTGCCGAAGAACATCAGGCGCAGGCGGCGGAACCACTGACGGGTTACGGCTGTGAGCTGGACCACGGGCCCGGCACCGGGGACCGCCGGCCACCACTGGGGCAGTGAACGGGCTTCGCCGGGGAAGGCCTCGGCCAGGGCCGCCACCCAATCGCTTTTGCGCGCACTGGCGGGCCAGCGCGCGCGGTCGAGGCACGCCTGGGCCGCGGATCGCAACTCGCCGGCGCGCAACAAGCGGCCCAGCGTGTCGACGCCGAGCGGTGGATCCAGCTCCAGCCAATCCGCCGCGGCCAGCTTGCGCGCCCAGGGCTCGAGGTCTGGCGCGATCTCGGGATACCGCAGCGTGGCCAGACGGTAGCTATCGTGGCTGCGCATGACCAAGCGCACCAGCAAGGCCTGGGCCTCCGCCTCCATCGCGGCAAAGGCGGCCAGGCGCTCGAGTTCGGAGGGCAGCAGCAGATCGGCGTGCCGCTCGCCCACCCAGTCGAGCACCGCGCGGACATTGAGCAGGTAATAGCGGGGGTCTTGCAGAGAAGCCGCCTGCAGAGGCGGAGGTGATGCGTTCAAAATCGGATCTGGTTTCAAGGCGGCATCGCGTTGCCACCGAGCCGGCACGACAGCGGGACAAAGCCCGCTGGACGAGACGCTATTTTGCCTCAGGATGGCGGCGTTTTCGTTTGCCCGGCAGCGCTGGCCTCGCGCCGCAGGATTTCCCGTTTGCGCTCCACTCCCCAGCGGTATCCCGCCAGATCGCCATCGCGGCGCACAACGCGATGGCAGGGTATGGCCACCGCCAGCCGATTGGCGGCGCAGGCACTGGCCACCGCGCGCACCGCGGCCGGCGCCCCGATACGAGCCGCAAGTTCGGTGTAGCTCACCGTGGCCCCCACCGGGATCTCGCGCAAGGCCTGCCATACTCTTTCCTGGAAAGCGGTGCCGCGCACGTCGAGCGGCAGGGCCAGGCCGATGGCCGGAGCTTCCACGAATCCCACCACTTGCGCCATCCATTGCTCGAATTCCGCATCGCCTCCCAGCAGATCGGCTTGGGGAAACATGTCCTGCAGCTCGCGCACCAGGGCTTCGGCATCGTCGCCCAGCAGGATGGCGCAAATGCCGCGCCCGCTGCGCGCCACCAGGATGGCGCCCAGCGCGCACTGGCCCACCGCGAAACGGATACTGGCCCCCGCACCGCCGGCGCGGAACTCGCTCGCCGTCATGCCCAGGCGCTGATCCGATACCTCATAAAAACGGCTGCTGGCATTGAAGCCCGACTCATAGATGGCGGTGGTGATCGAGCCCTCGGGCGCGCCCAGTGCCTGGCGCAGCCGCCGCGCCCGATAGGCCGAGGCATAGGCCTTGGGCGTGAGGCCGGTCTCGGCCTTGAACACGCGATGGAAGTGATAGGGACTCAGGCCCGCCCTGGCCGCCAGCGCGCCCAGACTGGGCGGCGCCTCGGCGGCCTCGATGTGCCGGCAGGCAAGGGCCACGAGCTCACGCCGCGCGCGCCCCTGGCGGCCGGCATCACCGGCCCGCCGACGGCTGGGCCGATAGCCCGCGGCTTCGGCCGCCGTCGGCGAATCGAAGAACTCCACGTTTTCACGTTTCGGCAAGCGGCCAGCCGCCCCCGGCCAGGCATAGACGCCGGTGGTGCGCACCGCATAGACGAAATGGCCGTGGGCCCGCGGGTCGCGCGCCAGCAGTGCCCGCCAGCGGGATTCGGCGGTGCAGTAGGCGGCTTGTGGGGTGGGCTCGGCGGCCCCGGCTTGAATGGCAGACATCGCATGGCTCCAGTGTGGCTCCAGCATACGAAAAATAATCGATGCCGCCACTCCGATTCTTGCGCCGCAATTGCGCTTGGGACGGCCCGGCGCGCCGGGTGCACTACCCTCCAGTCGCTGCGCGACTGCCTCCCCGAGGGAGGCTTCGCGCTTGGGACGGCCCGGCGCGCCGGATGCACTACCCTCCAGTCGCTGCGCGACTGCCTCCCCGGGGGAGGCTTCGCGCTTGGGGCGGCCCGGCGCGCCGGATGCACTACCCTCCAGTCGCTGCGCGACTGCCTCCCCGGGGGAGGCTTCGCGCTTGGGACGGCCCGGCGCGCTCAGGCCGCCGCGCCCAGAGCGCCCGGGTCGATACGCACCCTGGCTTCGCGTCCGAGGATGTCGAGCAGGACGATGACGCGATCGCGAGCGCTGGCCTGAACCACGCCACGCAAGCCGGCAAACGGCCCTTCCAGGATCTCGACCGGCAGGCCAGCCGGCAGATCGCCGCCGGGCGGCCGGGCATGCACACGCGCCGCCGCCGCCTCCAATTCGTGCATGGCGCTGATGAGCGCGGGACGCACACGCGCCACCTCGAGCCCGAAACGCACCAGATTGCTGACCCCCAGGGTGCTTCGCACGGGACCCAGGCCCTGCTGAGGCCGGCCCGGCCTGACGAACAGATACCGTGGGAACATCGGCACTATTTGGCTACGCCATTCACCGGCCTTGCGCTTCCATTCGGTGAGCATGGGCAGATAGACGGCGTAATCTTGGTTGAGCAATTGCTGCAGGGCCTGCTGCTCCTGGCGCGGTTTGCTGAACACCACGTACCAGGGCGTCGCGGAAACGGATTCGCGGCTCACCTTAACCTCGTTGAACGCTACACACGCAACGCAATGGTAACCGCTCTCGCGTTCAATTGCTGAACAGACCGTGCGGGCAATCCGGAATCCGGGAACATCGCGGCCCGTCGGTCGTCGAAAGTTCCATAATGCGCGCTGGCGCCATGCTCGCGTCGCCGCCGTGCCTCCGGTGCCGCGCGGCCCGCGATAGGCCTGGGCGCCAGCCCATTCCGCACCGAGCCAGATTGGATTCCTATCGTTTCATGACCACAAGCCAAAAAACCATACAACTCGCCCTGCAGGGCGGCGGCGCCCACGGCGCGCTCACCTGGGGCGTGCTCGACCGTCTGCTCGACGAGCCCCGGCTGCGCCTCGAAGGCATCAGCGGCACCAGCGCCGGCGCGATGAACGCCGTCGTGCTCGCCGATGGCCTGGAGCGCGGCGGCCCCGCCGCCGCCCGCGAGGCGCTGGAACACTTCTGGCGGGCGGTCAGCAACGCCGCCCAGAGCAGTCCGATCCAGCGCGACCTGTGGTCGCGCCTGACCGGCAATTGGGGGCTGGATCAATCGCCCAGTTACTTGTGGTTCGATCATCTCAGCCGCATGTTCTCGCCCTACGAGTTGAACCCGCTCAATCTCAACCCCTTGCGCGACCTGGTGGGCGAGATCATCGACTTCGATCGCGTCAACGGCTGCGCCGCCGTCAAACTGTTCATCACCGCCACCAACGTCCGGACGGGTCGGCCCAGAGTGTTCCGCCAGCCCGAACTCTCGGTCGACGCCGTGATGGCGTCCGCGGCGCTGCCGTTGATGTTCCAGGCTGTGGAAGTCGATGGCGAGGCCTACTGGGATGGCGGCTTCGTCGGTAATCCCGCGCTGTTTCCACTGGTGGACGAATGCAGCGCGTCCGACCTGCTGCTGGTGCAGATCACGCCGTTCCGGCGCACCGATATCCCGCGCTCGTCCCGCGACATCATCAACCGGGTCAATGAGATCACGTTCAACTCCAGCCTGCTCAAGGAATTGCGCGCCATTACCTTGCTGCGCGAACTGATCGCCGCCGAAGACGTCGATCGATGCTGCTACCGCGAAATGCGCCTGCATCGCATCCACGGCGACGACGGCTTGCAGGGCCTGAGCACCTCCAGCAAGCTCAACGCCGAATGGGCCTACCTGTGTCATCTGCGCGATATCGGCCGCCAGCGGGCCGACCTTTGGCTGAGCGAACACTGGAGCGACATCGGCCGGCGCTCGACCTTCGACCTGGAATGGCTGGTCGAAGACAGCCTGCGCACCTCGCGCGCCACACCCGAAGACAAGCCCCGCGTCGCGTGACTCCATCAACCAAAGGTCGTCCCGTGACTCCGTGAGGCGGGACGCTGTTTCCATCCCGTTCCGGCGCCGCGACGGCCCTCGGCCAAGCCGCCGCCACCTGCCGTATACCCCAGCTTGAATCACGGCCGGATCTGCGCATAATCCGAACTGCACGAAACCTCGGATACCGTTTTTGTCGTACGCCCCGCCTTTGCCGACACGCCCGGGCCCTACCGGACAAGGCCTTGTCCCGAAAGCCAACGCGGCCGCCGGCAGCGGGGTTTCCCACCCTCCCAGGAGATCAAGAATGACAACGGCACGACAGCGTTTCCCCTTTGCCCATCTGGCCGCCGCCCTTACCCTGGGCCTCGCCGCCGCCGGTCCCGCCCACGCGCAAACCTATCCCAACAAACCCATACGCCTCATCGTGCCGTTCGCTCCCGGCGGCTCCACCGACATCATCGCGCGCCTGGTGGGCGAGCGCATGGCGCGTGTGCTGGGCCAGCCCGTGGTGATCGAGAATCGGGGCGGCGGCGGCGGCTCGATCGGCGCCACCGAGGCCGCCCGCGCCGCGCCCGATGGCTACGTGCTGTCGGTGGCCACCGTCTCCACCATGGCCGTCAACCCGGCCTGCAACGCCAAACTTCCCTACGATCCGCTCAAAGACTTCGCGCCCATTACCAACCTCGCCAACACCGCCAACGTGGTCGCGGTCAATCCCGGCCTGCCGGCAAAAACGATGGACGAGTTCGTCGACGTACTGCGCAAGAGCCCCAATAAATACTCCTACGGCACCTCCGGCCCCTGCAGCGTGAATCACCTGGCGGGCGAGGCCTTCCGCGAAGCCACGGGTACCGACATCGTCCACGTGCCCTACCGGGGTTCCGGTCCCGCCGTGGTGGACACGGTTGCCGGCCAGGTCCAGATCCTATTCGACAACATTCCTTCGTCCATGGCCCAGATCGAGGCCGGTCGGCTGCGGCCCATTGCCGTGGCCTGGCCCCAGCGCCTCGAGAGCCTGCCCGACGTCCCCACCTATGCCGAAGCCGGTTATCCGCAGCTCAACCAGCCCGTGTGGTACGGGCTGCTGGCGCCAGCGGGCACGCCGCGAGAGGTGATCGACACCGTACGCGACGCCGCCGTCAAGGTCCTGGCCCAGCCCGACGTGATCGAAAGTCTGGCCAAGCAAGGCGCGGCGCCATCGGGCAATACGCCCGACGAGTTCGCCGCCGAGATCAAGGCGCAGCATGCCTGGGCCGCTGAAGTGGCCCGCAAGCAAGGGATCTCGCTGGAGCAATAGCAGCCGCTGGCGGGCGAACGCCTGGCCCCCGCCCCCGCCATTCGATGCTTCGCCGCTCATCCTTCCTCCCGTCGGGATTGAGGCTGTGGCGAAGGCCCGGCTTCCCGTCGGTTCCGGATTCCGATTCCGGATCCTCGACGGAAGCGGCCCCAAGGTTTAAGTTATCCACCCGCCAGCCGTTATGATCGGCAACCAGCCTTCATCACGGATCCAGCGCCCATGGCTTCTATCTCTTCCCTCGGATTGAGCGGCCTGCCCCTCGCCGACCTCCTCACGGATCTCCGCAAGGTGGAGGAAGCCCCGCTGTCCGGCCTCGCAACCCGCCTGAAGAGTTATGAAACGCGCGTGTCCAGCTATGGCACGCTGAGCAACGCGCTCGCCACCTTCCAGAGCGCCGCCAAGGCGTTGGGCGAAGCCAAAACGTTCAGCTCGTTCAAAAGCACCTCCAGCAACGCCGAGGCGCTCGCGGTGTCCACCGAAGCCGGTAGCGCCGCGGTGGCCGGTACCTACGCCATCCACGTCGACACCCTCGCCAGCACCCAAAGCCTGGCCACCGCCGGCCTGGCCAGCCGTACCGATGCGCTCAGCGATACCGGCGGCACGATCACCTTCACGTTGGGCGACGGCAGCACCAAAACACTGGAACTCGCCGCCGGCCAGACCTCCGTCGAGGCCCTGCGCGCCGCGATCAACTCGGCCGATCTGGGCTTCAGCGCCACCATCATCAACAATGGCAACGACAGCACGCCGTTCCAACTAACACTGTCCACCAACGACACCGGCACCGCCGCCAGCATCGCCAGCATCAGCGTCGACAACGCCGAGCTGCAAAGCGTTTTGGGCTACGACACCGATAACCCGTCGGCCGGCACCGTCAGCGAGGTGCGCCAGGCCGCCAACGCCATGATCACCGTCAATGGCATTGCCATCACCAGCCAGGGCAACACGCTCAAGGACGCCATCGAAGGCGTCACGCTCACTCTCAACGCCACCACCGAGGCCAGCAAGCCGGTCACGGTCACCGTCGACAAAGACACCGCACTCACCCGGTCGGCTATCCAGAACTTCGTCTCCACCTATAACGCGCTGCAAACCACGATTCGCTCGCTAACCAGTTACAACGTCGAAACCCAAACGTCGAGCGCCCTCACCGGCGACTCCGTGGCGCGCTCGGTGCAAACACAAATGCAATCGGTCCTGAGCGGCGCGATCGACAACGACGGTCAATTTGCGGTGTTGGCCCAGATGGGCATCAAAACCAACGTCCAGACCGGCCTGCTCGAAATCGATACCGACACCCTGAATGCCGCGCTGGCCGATAAACCCAACGATGTCCAGGCCTTCTTTACCGGCGACCAAGGCCTGGCTGCCCGGCTCAACCAGCGCATCGAACCTCTGCTAGGCAACGCGGGCGCCATCGCCAACGCCGCCAATGGTGCCAAAACCACCATCAAGGATCTCGAAAAACAGTATGCGGCAACGCAAACTCGCGTCGACGACCGCATGGCCATGTACCAGGCGCAATTCGTCGCCCTGGAAAAAGTCATGGCCCAAATGAGTTCCACCAGCTCCTATCTCACGACCCAGCTCAGCATGCTGGAGTCGCTGGGCAAGTCCAACAACGGTAAATAAAGGCCAAATGCGGCGGCTCGCTCGTCCGGGGCGGCTCGCCATCGATATCCACGGGTTTTTCCCAGTAGTTTCGGCGATCGGGTCCACGATCAAACCCGTAGACTAATGCCATGCCCGCCTTCTGACCTCCCACCATGTCCTACCTCCCCAAGCGCGCCCGCGGCGCCGGCAGCTACGCCACCATCGGCCTGGAAACCGCCGTCAACAGCGCTTCGCCCGAGAAATTGATCACGCTTTTGTTCGAAGGCGCGCGTTCGGCCATCCGCAGGGCCGAACAGTGCCTGGCCAGGGGCGATATCGCCGGCCGCGGGCAGGCCATTTCCAAGGCCCTCGAGATCGTCGGCAATGGTTTGCGCGCCTCGCTCAATCTCGAGGCCGGCGGCGAAGTCGCGGCAAACCTCGCCAATTTGTACGAATACATCGAGCGTTGCCTGTTGCTGGCCAACCTGCACGCCGACGCCGCCAAGCTGGCCGAGGCCGAACGCCTCCTGGCCGATCTCGGCGGCGCCTGGAACGACATGGCCCAAAGCCGCCAGGCCGGTGCCACCGCGCCCACTCCTTGAGTCACCGAACGAGCGTCCACATGAATCCCAGCACCCCCGAAGACATGCTGCGCATCTACAGCATGGCGGCGGCACTCAGTGCCGACATCCTGGCCCAGGCACGCCAGGAAGAATGGGATACCGTCATCGCCCTTGGGCAGCAATACATCGCCGCCATCGAGATGCTCCAGGCCATGGAGCAAACCCGCGCACTGGATGCCGGCGAACGCGCGCGCAAACACGCGCTGCTCATAGAGATCCTCGAGAACGACTCCGCCACGCGGGCACTGGTCGAGCCCGGCCTCGCCCGCATCGGCGCACTGCTGAACAACCTGCGCCGGCAACAGAACATCATCGATGCCTATGGCGCTCCGGTGGTGGCCGTGTCGTGAATAGCGCCCTCGGGTCGCTGCTGGCCACCAGGCTCGACGCCGTCCTGGGTACGACGCTGGCGCAGCATCCCGTGTTGCTCGATGGCGCGCGAGGCCATCCGGTCACCCAGCCAGCCAGCTTCCCGCATGGCCAGGATACGACCATCCGTCGCGGCACCGGCGAGCGGGGCCAAGGCGCCGTCCGGGCCGGCCAGGCCGGAACCAGCCAGGTGGGCCAAGGGGCCACCCCAGGCGCCAGCACCCCGGGGCAAGGTCAGGCATCCGCACGCACCATACTGAGCGAACCCGCGCGCACGATCCTGGCGCTGTTGTTGAGCGGCATGGATGGCAAGACCGCCGTGCAGGGCAGACAACCCTTGGTGTCTCTACCCATCCCCCCATCGGCGCCAGCCCCGGCTGCCCATGGCACCCCCGCGCCCGACGGCCCAGACGCCGTCTCGGCAACGCCGGGCCAAAGCGCGCAGCCGGGTACGGCAGCCGCTCGCGCAGCGCCGTCCGCCGGCCCAATGCCTTCCCCGCCCGCCGCCAGCGGCGGCCAGTCCGCGGGCTCGCCACCGGCAATCGCGGGGCAAACCGCCGCCGCCCGGGCCCTGCTGCCGCAAGCGCCCGCCAATCTGGTGCCCGCCCTGGCAAGCGCATTGCAGCGCGTGCTTGGCCAGAGCGGCATGTTCTACGAATCGCATCTGGCACAGATGGCTTTCGGCCAACGCAGCCCCACCGAGGTGGCGCGCGAGCCGCAAGCCAGGCTCGATCCTTCAGCGCCACAGATGGTTCGCGCCAGCGCCGAGGGCGGCGCGCCGGCTTCCGGCTCGGCGCCCGCCTCGACCACCTCACCACAAACACCCGGCGCGGCCGCCCAGCCCGCGGCGAATCCGCTGCCGGGCATGGCACCCGATGCCGCGCCGCTGGTGCGGCAGCAGCTCGAGGTACTGGCCAATCAGGCCTTTACCTGGCAAGGCGAAGCCTGGAGCGGCGCCCCGCTGCAATGGGAGGTCCAACGCCGGGCTCCGGAAGACCCCGCCTCCGAAACGCTGGCCACCTGGGCCACCCGCCTGGTTCTGCAACTGCCCAGGCTGGGCGCGGTGGAAGCCCGGCTCACGCTGGCCGGCGATCGGCTGGTGCTGCGCCTGGGCGCGCCCGACAGCGCCTTACTCCTGCAACAGCATCTGGACGTGCTGCGTGAGCACCTCGAACGCCAGGGCTTGCAGCTTACCGACACCACGGTGAGCCACCAGCCGGTGCCCAAGGCCAGCCGAGCATGAGCCAGCCCAAGCCTCCCGCCTCCCCGAGCGGCTCCGAAACACCGGCCCGGCAAACCGCCGTGGCCCTGAGCTACCGCGACGGCGACCAGGCGCCGCGCGTCGTTGCCAAGGGCTATGGCGTGCTGGCCGAAACCATCCAGCGTACGGCGCGCGAACATGGTCTTTACGTGCATGAGTCGCCCGAACTCGTCGGCCTGCTCATGCAAGTGGATCTCGACTCCCAGATCCCGCCCCAACTGTATCAAGCCGTTGCAGAACTCCTGGCTTGGCTGTATCGTCTCGACGCGCTCGACCCGGAGGGCGCCGCGGCGCAGGCCAACTCCTTGGCGACCGTGCACCATGACCACAACGAACCAGGCCGGGACCCCAGATGATGACTCGTGACCCTCAATATCTGCTCGACAACCCGGTCGAGGTTGGATCGGCCCTGAAAGAGCTCCTGCGCGGCGCCGATCGTCTCTGTACCACCTATGGCGGCGAAGTCCTGCCGGTGTACCTGACCGATATCAACGTCCGCCGCCGTACCGTCAGCTTCCTGCCCTACGGCGGCGACCGCGAGCGCGCCTTGCTCGCCTCCGCCTCCGAACTCTTGTTCGAAGGCACCGCCTACGGAACCCCCATCGAGTTCAAACTGGGAGCGTTGCAAGAAGTCGACGAGTTCTCGCCCGACGGCCATGATCGCATCGTGCTGCAGGCGCCCTTTCCGCCCCAGCTCTATCGCATGCAACGGCGGCAGTTCTTCCGGGCGCCGGTGGCGCCCCCCAATACGCGGCGCGCCATCTGGAAGTCGCCCGGCGGGCGATTGCTGGTGTTTCGTATCCAGGATATCTCCCTCTCGGGCATCGGTTTACGCACCGAGCACTCGGCCGACGCCTTGCCCGCCGAAGGTTCTTTGATGCACCCGGTACAGCTGGACTTCGAAGAACACGGCGGCATCGAAGCGTGGCTGCAGGTTGTGGTCAGACATACCATTTCCGAATTCGACACCCGGCGCGGCCATGTCAACTATGCCCATCTCGGCTGCATCTTTGCCGAGCCGGATGGCCAGCGCGAGAGTTTCTTGCAACGCCTGGTGTTCGCGCTCGAAAAAAATACCCGGCGTTATTAAGCCGCGGCCTCCGAACAATCGGGCGCCGCGGCGCGCTAATGCAGCGGGGACGGCACCGGCCCGACCTGGCCCGGTTGCAGCGCCAGGCGCAGCCCCCCCGTGCCCACGTGCAGGGTGTCATCCTCGGGTTCGGATTCCACCTCCGCCACCCGTCCTCCTTCATAGAGCGGGTTGTGACCAAACACCGGCACGATGCGTTCGGCGGGCATCGGTTTGCCCAATAGCCAGCCTTGCGAGCCCTGGCAGCCCACCTCCGCCAGAATGTCCAATTGCCCTTCGGTTTCCACTCCTTCCGCCACTACGGAATGGCCAAGCTCATGGCATAGGCGCACCACGGCGCTGGCGATCGAGCGGGCGGCCTGGTCGCTTTCGATCGCATTGACGAATGAGCGGTCGATCTTGATCGTGTCGCACGGCAGGCGCTCGAGATACTGCAGGCTGGAATAGCCGGTGCCGAAATCATCGATCGCGATGCGCACGCCCAGCTCGCGCAAGCCGCGCAGGCGGGACAGAATCTGGTTGGTGGTGTCCACCATGACGCCTTCGGTGATCTCCAGTTGCAGACGTTCGGAAGGGAGGCCGGTGTAGCGCAGGCACTCCCGGACTTCGCGCAGCAGGCGATGCTCCTGCAACTGCACGGGCGACAGGTTGACGGAGATCGTCCAGGGATGCGGCCACTTCGCCGCCTGCAGGCATGCGGTTTCCAGCACCCAGCGGCCCAGCGCCCGGATCGAGCCGTTGGCCTCCGCCAAAGGAATGAATTGATCGGGACGGATGGCGCCGCGTGTGGGATGGTTCCAGCGCACCAGGGCCTCGAAACCCAGGATTTCGCGAGATCGCGTGTCGAAGATGGGTTGATACTCCAGGTACAACTGACTCTTGGGGTCGCCCAGCGCCACCAGAAGGTCGTGCGCGAGGCGGTCGGTCTGGGCGGGATCGGCGGAGGCGTAATAATGGAAGAGGTTTTTCTGGCTGGCGCTTGCGGCCACGTGAGACTCGGCGCGCGCCATGCGCAGCACGACATACGAGAGCGCCGGCACCACCGCCAGTACCAGGAGCACCAGCAAACCGAACTCGGCGTAGCGAGTGCGGCCGAGACTCCCCCCGACCGTATACCAGCTGAGCCAAAGCAGCAGCACGCCCACGCCATGCGCCAGCGCCCACCAGCCCAAGGCGTTGTCGCCCCGCCGCTGCAGCCACCAGCCAACGAGCAACACGCCGCCAACGGCCTCCATCAACAACAGAACCACGATCAGGAGGGTGAAAAAGTCGAACATGACACAGTGTCAGACGGGGTGTGGACGTGCAGAATAACGCAAGTCAGCGCACCATGAACACCGAGGCGGCCTGTCCGAGGTAGCCACTGCGGTCGCGCAGGGTTTGGGCTGCGGCGGCGGCTTCTTCCACTAGCGCCGCATTGCGCTGCGTGACATCGTCCATCTGCTGCACCGCGTTCTTCACGTCTTCGATGCCGTTGGCCTGTTGCTGCGACGCCGTTGCGATCTCGCCCATCAGGGCCGAGGCGCTTTCGATGGCCGTTACCACCTCGGTCATGGCAGCGCCGGATTGCGCTACGAGATCAGCGCCCGAATCGATTTCGCTGCCGGATTGTTCGATCAAAGCCTTGATCTCTTTTGCGGCCTGCGCGGACTTCTGGGCCAGCGCCCTCACCTCGCCGGCGACCACCGCGAAACCCCGGCCCTGGCTTCCGGCCCGCGCGGCTTCGACGGCGGCATTGAGCGCCAGGATATTGGTTTGGAAAGCGATGTCATCGATCACGCCAATGATGTCGGTGATCTTGTGGGAAGTGGCTGAAATCAGCCGCATGCGATCGACGGCCTGGTGCACCACATCGCTTCCCCGTCCCGCGGTTTGGGTGGCGCTGGCGGCCAACTGGCTGGCCTGGCGAGCATTGGCCGCGTTCTGCGCAACGCTTTCGGCGAACTGTTCCATACTGGCGGCCGTACGATCCAGCGCTGCGGCCTGCTGCTGGGTGCGGGCGGCGAGATCCGCATTACCGCGGGCGATGCGATCGGCCCCGCTCACCACACCGGCAACGCTGCCATTCATGTCGTGGGCGATGCTGAGCAGGCTTTTGCGCATGATGTCGAGTGAAAACATCAGTTCGCCCACTTCGCCCGGCGCAGGCTCGATGTGGACGCCTTCGACGTTGCCAGCGCCGATCTGGCGCGAGAACCGCAATGCTTGCTGCAACGGGCGCCACACCGACCGCGCCAGCGACGCTCCCAGCCAGCCCAGCCAGGCGGTGCCCACCAGCGCCATGCCGATCAGCACCGGCGCGGCCCAGCCCGTTTCGGCCGGCGGCAGCCCCGCGGCATGGACGCCCACCATGGCCATCGCGATGACTCCGGCGAGCGCACTGCCACCCAGCCAGGCGAGGCGGGCGGCCAAGGTATTCACTCGCCATAACGCCAGGCGGGAAGGCCAGGCTCGCCATCCCAGAATCCGCACCTGGCCGTTCCGGATGCCATGGTGCGGCAGTTCGCCCGCGTTGAGTCGGCGGTAGCGGTCGCTGATCCGTTCGATGGTGCTGGCGGCGGCCTTGACCCGCACCGACCCATAGCCGACGATCTCGTCGCCCCGATAAATTGGCGAGACGGTGGCCAACACCCAGTAGTAGCAGCCGTCCTTGCGGCGATTCTTGACGTGGCCCGTCCAGGTCTTGCCTGCCCTGAGCGTGGCCCAGAGATCGGCGAACGCCGCCCGCGGCATATCGGGGTGCCGTACCACGTTGTGATGTTCGCCGATCAGCTCCGCGCGCTCGAAGCCGCTGACTTCAATGAAGGCCGGGTTGGCGTAGAGGATGCGCCCTTGGAGATCGGTGCGCGAAATCAGATATTGATCGTCGCGCAGCCGGTACTCGCGGTCGACGACGGGTTGGTTGTTACGCATGACTGAAATGGGAAAAAAACGAGACGCCGCCAGCAACGGCAGCACGCGCAACAACAGTCGCGGCCCGGTTGCCTAGACAGGCATGCTGGAGATTTCCTGGTAGGCCGCGATCAGGCGGTTGCGTACCTGTACGGTGGCTTGGAACGCGATGCCCGCTTTTTGCGACTCGATCATGACCTGATCGAGCGACACGCCCGGCATGCCGAGCTCATAGGCTTGGGCTTGCGCATAAGCGGCCTCCTGGGCCTGACTCACGCGGGCCAGCGAACGCTGCAATTCGGTGGCGAAGCTGCCGGACGCGGGAGCGAGCCCGGCCATGGGAGCTGCGGGACGGGTGGCCGCCATGGCGGCCATTTGCTGCATTTGTTCGACGACGTTTTTGATCATGAGAGCGGCACTTTCGTATTGGTTGGCATGCTACTGCATGCTCCTCGCCATGTATACGCCACAATTACCATCCAAAACCCACGTTAATCCCCGCTTGGACCCGCCTCGACGCAAGCCATAATCTGCCAGCCTGAGCGCCTCCTGCCCGTCACCAGCCGGGCGGCCGTTCCCAGGCCCCAACATCAGGCCGGTCCATGTTGCACATCACTTTTTCCGCTCGTCATTCGCCTTCTTACGGCACGCCGTCGCCATGGCCAGGGATGGCCTGCGCATGAACACTGCCGCCCGCGGCACCTCCGCCATACCCGCCTCGCTCGCACCCCTGATCGACCGCATTCGGGCGCTGCCCCGCCTCACGCTGATCGTGGGCGCGGCGCTGGCCGTCGCCCTGGTGGCCGCCGCGCTGCTCTGGAGTCGCGACCCGGGGTATCAAGTGCTGTTCACCAACCTGAACGAGCGCGATGGCGGCGCCATCATTGCCGCCCTCACCCAGATGAACGTGCCGTACCAGTTCCAGGCGGGCAGCGGCGCGCTCATGGTACCGGCGGCGCGGGTGCACGAAACCCGGCTCTCCCTGGCCGCGCAGGGCTTGCCGCGCGGCGGCTCGGTGGGTTTCGAGCTCCTTGATGAATCCCAGTTCGGCGCCAGCCAATTCACCGAGCAGGTCAATTACCAGCGTGCCCTGGAGGGCGAGCTGGCACGCTCGATCGAGTCCATCCAGGCGGTGGAGAGCGCTCGCGTCCACCTTGCCATTCCACGCCAGTCGCTTTTTGTGCGCGATCGCCAGCCGCCCACGGCGTCGGTGCTGGTGCATCTGTATCCCGGTCGTGTCCTCGACCCGGCCCAGGTGGCCGCCATCGCCCACCTGGTGTCGGCCAGCGTGCCCGATCTCGCCGTTCCCAACATCTCCATCGTCGATCAATACGGTCGTCTGCTGTCCACCCAAGACGCCGACGGGCGCGGCATGGACGCTTCGCAACTGCGGCAGGTGCGCGACATCGAACAAGTCTACGCGCAGCGCATCGAAGCCATCCTCACGCCTCTCGTGGGGCCCGGCAACGCGCGCGCACAGGTTGCCGCCGAGCTCGACTTCACCCGCCGCGAAGAAACCTCCGAGACGTATCGCCCCAACCAGTTGCCGGGCCAGGCGGCGGTGCGCAGCCAGCAGATCCACCTCTCCCGCCAAACCGGTACCGAACTGCCGCAGGGCATACCGGGGGCCTTGAGCAACCAGCCACCACTCGATCCGGTGGCCCCGATCCTCGATCCCGACACACCGCCGGCCGAAGGCCTCGATGGCGCCAATGCCGCGGCGGCCGAGCTCGCCGCCGCCGGCCTTGGCACCGCCTTGCGTGACAGCGAGGCGCGCCGCGACTCCACCACCAACTACGAAGTCGATCGCACCATCACGCATCTGCAGCACGCAGTCGGCACCGTCCGCCGCCTCTCCGTGGGGGTGGTGATCAATCACTTGCCCAACGCCGAGGGCGATCTGCAGCCCCTCAACGACGCCGATCTCCTCCAGTTGCGCGAGCTCGTCCAGCAAGCCATGGGTTACTCGGCCGCGCGGGGTGACACCCTCAATCTCGTCAACCAGCCGTTTGCCGGCAGCGCCAAGCCCAAGGTGGCGTGGTGGCAGGAGCCGCAAGCCGTCACCCTGGGGCAAACGGCGATCAACGGCCTGGTGTTGCTGCTGGTGCTGCTGATCGCGTGGCTGGCCGTGCTGCGGCCCATGCGCCAGCGTCGCGCCGTGCAGGCCGAAGCCATCGCCGCGCGCCAGCGCGCCGAAGTCGAGGCCGCCACCCGAGAGGTGGAGATCGCCCAGAAGGCCCGCCGCCAGAGTCGCTACGACGACAACCTCGAAACCGCGCGCACCCTGGCGCTCAAGGACCCACGTGCGGTGGCCGCCGTCCTGCGCGGCTGGATGGAGGGCAAGCATGGATAACGAAGCTCTGCGCCGCTGTTCGATTCTCCTCCTCAGCGTCGGCGAAGAAGCCGCCTCCGAAGTCCTCAAGCACATGGGCTCTCGCGAGGTCCAGCAGATCGGCGCCTCGATGGCGGCGCTCAAACAGGTGTCGCACGAGGAGGTCGCCAAGGTCCTGGAGGACTTCCGCGACGAAGCCGACCAATTCATCGCCGTCAACCTGGGCACCGACGACTACGTGCGCGCCGTGCTCACCCGGGCGCTGGGCGCCGACCGCGCCGCAGGCGTGCTCGAAGACATCCTCGACAGCGGCGAGTCCGCCAGCGGCGTGGATGCCCTCAACTGGCTCGAACCGACCACCGTCGCCGAGCTCATCCGCGACGAACACCCCCAGATCATCGCCACCATTCTGGTCCACCTGGAGCGCGCACGAGCGGCCGAGGCGCTGGCGCTGCTGCCCGAACGCCTGCGCCACGACGTCGTGATGCGCATCGCCACCTTCGGCGGCGTCCAGCCCGCCGCGCTCAACGAACTCACCGAAGTCCTCAACGAGGTGTTCTCGGGCCACGGTACCAAGCGCAGCCGGATGGGCGGCGTGCGCACCGCCGCCGAGATCATCAACATGATGGCCTCCACCATCGAAGAAACCGTGATGGACAGCCTGCGCCAGCGCGATCCCGACCTCGCCCAGCGCATCATCGACGAAATGTTCGTCTTCGAGAACCTCGGCGATCTCGAAGACCGCAGCATCCAGTTGCTGCTCAAGGAGATCGAGAACGAAACCCTGCTGCTGGCGCTCAAGGGCGCGCCCGAAGCGCTGCGCACGCGTTTCCTTCGCAACATGTCCAGCCGCGCGGCCGACCTCCTGCGCGAAGACCTCGACGCCATGGGGCCGGTGCGGCTCTCGGTGGTCGAGACCGAACAGAAGAAGGTGCTCGACGTCGCCCGCCGCCTGGCCGAGGCTGGCCAGATCAACCTCACCTCGAAGGATAACGAGGCCTATGTCTGAGGCCAGGCTCAACGCCGGTGCTCGGCTGATACCGCGCGAGCAACTGCGCCATTGGCAGCGCTGGGAGGCCAGCGAGTTCGTCGCCGAAGCAGCACCGGCCCTCCAGCACACCGCCGAAGCGAACGATACGCCTGCCGATGCCGCCGAGGCCCTGGCGCGCGCCGAAGCCGAGCGCGCCGCGGCGCTCGAGGCCGAACTGGCGGCTCTTCGGGAGGCCGCTCGCACCGAGGGCCGGGCCCAGGGCCATGCCGAAGGACTGGCCGCGGGCCTCGAAGAAGGCCGCGCGGCTGGCTTGCGCCAAGGCCGGGCCGAAGGCCATGCCGCCGGGCTCGCCCAGGGCCAGCACGAGATCCACGCCCAGGCCCAGGCGCTCGCGGCCTTGCTCGAACATTGCCACGATTCCGTCGTCCAGCTCGAAGAAGCCGTGCCCGCGAGCCTGGTGCGGCTGGCGTTGAGCGTGGCCAGGCAAATCATTGGTCGTGAGCTGCGCGATCGCCCCGAAACGATCACGGTCCTCGTGCAAGACCTGCTCCATCAAGAGCCCGTCAGCGATGGCCTGGTCAAACTGTATCTGCATCCCGACGACGCCACGCTGGTGGCCGCGCAACTCGGGCCCGCCCTGGCCGATCATGCGTGGCGCGTCGTACCCGACGACACGCTGGAACGTGGCGGCTGCCGTCTGCTGACACCGCTGGGCGAACTCGACGCCACCTTGCAAACGCGCTGGCGGCAAGCCTGCGCCGCCAGCGGTCAGGAGCCCCCATGGACGCTGGACTGAGCGCCACCGCTGGTGGCCTGCCCACCCCCCATCGATGGCGTGCCGCGCTGGCCGAGGCCGGTGAGCGCGTGAGCCGCGCGAGCCTGGTGCGCCGCTCGGGGCGCGTCACCCGGGCAACGGGCCTGGTGCTCGAAGCCACCGGTTTGAGGCTCGCGGTGGGAGCCGCTTGCCGGGTCGAGATCGCTCCGGGCAGCGATACCGCCGAAGCCGAAGTTGTGGGCTTCGATGGCCATACCCTGTACCTGATGCCGCAACACGACGTCGCCGGTCTGGCGCCGGGCGCCCGGGTGTTCTCGATCGAAGCGTCGCCGGGCGAAACCCCGGATCCCGGCCTGCCGCGCGGACGTTCGGTGCCGGTGGGCCACGCCTTGCTCGGCCGTGTTCTCGATGGCGCCGGCCGGCCGCTCGACGATCTCGGTCCGCTCACCGGCGCCGTGTCCGTCAGCCTGGGCACGGCGCCGATCAATCCTTTATCGCGCGCGCCCATCGATACGGTGCTGGATGTCGGCGTCCGCGCGATCAATGGCCTGCTTACCGTGGGCCGGGGCCAGCGCATGGGTTTGTTCGCCGGCTCGGGCGTGGGCAAGAGCATGCTGCTCGGCATGATGGCCCGCTACACCCGGGCCGAGATCATCGTGGTCGGCCTCATCGGCGAGCGAGGCCGCGAAGTCAAGGATTTCATCGAAAACATCCTCGGCGCCGACGGCCTGCAGCGCGCGGTGGTGGTGGCCGCGCCGGCCGATGTTTCGCCGCTGCTGCGTCTGCAGGGCGCCGCCTACGCGACGCGGCTGGCGGAGTACTTCCGCGATCTCGGCCACGACGTCCTGCTCATCATGGACTCGCTCACACGCTACGCCATGGCGCAGCGCGAAATCGCCCTGGCGATCGGCGAGCCTCCCGCCACCAAAGGTTATCCGCCATCGGTCTTCGCCAAGCTGCCCATGCTCGTCGAGCGAGCCGGCAACGGTGCGGTGGGGTCCGATGGCCGCCACGGTTCGATTACGGCGTTCTACACCGTACTGACCGAGGGCGACGACCAGCAGGATCCAATCGCCGACGCCGCTCGCGCCATTCTCGACGGCCATGTCGTGCTCGCCCGCGGCCTGGCCGAGGCCGGCCACTATCCCGCCATCGACATCGAAGCCTCGATTTCGCGCGCCATGACGGCCCTGATCGATCGGCAGCAATTTGCACAGGTCAGCCGTTTCAAGCAGGCGTTCTCGCGCTACCAGCGCAACCGCGACCTGATCGCGGTGGGAGCCTACGCCGCCGGCAACGACCCGCAACTCGACGAAGCCATCGCCCTGTATCCGGCGCTCACACGCTTCCTGCAACAAGACTGGCAGCACAGTGTGAGCCATGCCGAAGCCCGGGCCAACCTCGACGTCATTTTTCCCGCCGTAGCCAACCATGCCGCAACCCAAGCCGCTTGATACCCTGCTCGGCCTCGCCCGAGACCAGCTCGACGACGCCACCCGCCAATTGGGTGGGCTGCAGAATGTCCGCCTCGGCGCCGCCCGGCAGCTCGAACAGCTCGAGGGGTACCTGGCCGACTATCGCTCCCGCCTGCAAGACGCGGTACAACAGGGCCTTTCGGCCGCAGGCTGGCAAAACTACCAGCGCTTCATCGGTGTTCTCGAAGGTGCGATCGCCGAACAGCGCAATGTGCTGCAGCAGGCCGAGGGCCAACTGGCCCAGGGTCAACGGCACTGGCAGCAGCAAAAGCGCCGCCTGAGCTCCTTCGATGCGCTGGCCGAACGCCAGCAACGGCAAGAGCTTCTCCTGGCCGGCCGCCGCGAGCAAAAAGCCGCCGACGACTATTCCATCCGCCTGGCCCACTCCCGCCGGAACTCTCGGAGTCTCTGATGCAAGCCAATACGATCGCCACGACGCCAATCCGCGGTACCGGCGCGCCCGTCCGGGACACCACGACCGCCGCCGGCGGCGCCGACCCTTTCGCCCAAATGCTCGCACGGCAGCGGGCGGCGGCCTCGACCAGCTCCGCGCGCGAGCGTGCCGTCGAACCTTCCAACTCCCGCGTGGCGAACCGCCCCGAGGCCACGGCCGCCACCAAGCCGGCGACATCCGCTGAATCTTCCGCGGCCACCGAACCTTCCGACAGCGCCAACACCATCCCGGCCAGCCCCGAGTCACCGGCGTCGGCCGACGCCGTTGCGGCACTCGACGCCACGCTGGCGCAAGCCGGCGCGAACGCCGTGGCGGCGGCGACCAATCCGCTGGTCGACCAGATCCAGCAACTGACCGAGCGCAGCCGGCTGTTGGCCGATACCGTCGTGGCGCTGCGCAACCATCCTGCCGAGCTTCCCGCCGAGCCCGCCGTGCTGGTGCAAGCGCTGCAAGGCACGCTGCCGGCCGCACAGCCCGCCGCCAAGCCGCTAGCCCCCGCCCTGGCGCCGAATACGACAGAGGCGCCAGCGCTGGCGCCAACCTTGCAGACCGCGCCGCAAACCCAGGCGATGGCGCCCCCTGGGGCCGCTTCGGCCGCCACCGGCCCTGGCGGCGGGCCAGCGGCCGGAGGCGCCGTGGCCGAAAACACACCCACCCTGGCCGCCCTGCCGCCGGAGCCCGGCCCAACGGCACAAGCCACCCCGGCCCCGGTTGCCGACCCGCGTACCGCAACCATCGCCGCCTCCGCCGCCACCGCCGAGAGACCGGCGGATGCGCCGCAAGAAGCCGAGGCCTGGATCGCCCCGCTGCACACCAGCCCCTCAGCCGGCCTCTCTACCTCGGCCACGCCACCGCTCCCGGCTCAGGTCCATGCTCCCTTGCACTCTCCCCATTGGGGTGCGGCCTTCAGCCAGCAAATCGTGCCTTTCGGCGCCAATGGCCGCCAGGGCCTGCAGCAGATCGAGTTACGCCTGGATCCGCCCGACCTCGGGCCCGTCCGTATCGGCTTGCACCTGGCCGGCGAGCAGGCCAGCGCCTGGTTCGTCTCGCCTCACGCCGCGGTGCGCCAGGCCATCGAGCAAGCCCTGCCGCATTTGCAGCAGGCTCTTGCCGACGCCGGTATCCAGTTGGGCCAGACCAGCGTTGGCGAGCACGCCAACCCGGAACAGGCCGACCCCGATGCCCGAGGCCAAGGCGGTTCGCAGCCGGCCGGCGGCGTTGCTCAAGACGACACCGGCGCCGGCCTTCCCGTGGGTATGCCGGCGCGGCCTCGCGGCCTTGTCGACACCTTCGCCTGATACCCAGCCGGCAAAACGACAAGCTGGCGGGTGTTCGCCCGCTTGTTCGTACCGTAGCGCCACGCCGCTACCCTGGATAATGCAGGCTTTCGACCACGCTGTTCGCCGGCAGCGGGGCCCGGCCGCCTACCCGCAGATTCAAGCCTGATGTTTCATTCGTCGACAAACCGCGGTATTCGTTTTGTCAGCCGGTTTCCGGCGCGCCAGCGCGGCGCTCTCGGCAAACCCCTGCTCGCCCTCACGGCCCTGGCCATCCTCGCCGCCTCCGCCACCGCCATCACCTACCTCATTACGCAAAACGGCAGCCCCATCGGCAGCTCCCTGCTGGGCAGCAGCCAGGCCAGTGCCGAAAGCGGTCCGGCGCTTCCCGCGGCCCCGGCGATTCCGCTGTTCCTGAGGCTCGAGCCTTTCACGGTCACCATCGCCAACGATCGTGCCGAACGCCTGATGCACGTGGGGGTGGTCTTTACCATCAGTAGCGAGGCGGCTCGCAAGCACCTCACCGATGTCCTGCCCGTGGTCCGCAGCCGCATTCTCCTGCTGCTCTCCGAACAAAACCCCGACACCATCAATACCAGCGCCGCCAAACAACATCTCGAGCGCGCCATCCGCAACCTCGCCAACGAGTCGCTCAACCCGAGTGCCGGCCAGCAGGTCGATCAAGTCCTCTTCACCGATTTCGTGGTGCAGTAATCATGGCCACCTACGAGACCATGCTCTCGCAGGACGAAGTCGACGCCCTGCTTGCCGGCGTTACCGGCGAAGAGGCCGCCAGTCCCAAGCCGCAGGTCCTCGAAGGCCGGGTGCGTCCCTACGATCTCGGCTCGCCCGAACGCATCGTGCGCCAGCGCATGCACGCGCTGGAGGCCATCAACGAGCACTTCGCCCGCAGTCTGCGCGCCAGCCTGCTCAACTTCATGCGGCGCAGCGCCGATATCACCGTAGGCCCGATCAAGGTCCAGAAATACAGCGAATTCGAGCGCAACCTGCCGGTGCCCAGCAATCTCAATCTGGTCCAGCTTCGTCCGCTGCGCGGCACCGCGCTCTTCGCCTACGACCCCAGCCTGGTCTTTCTCATCATCGACAGCCTCTTCGGCGGCGATGGCCGCTACCTTACCCGCATCGAAGGACGCGACTTCACCCTCACCGAGCAACGCATCATCCGGCGGGTGGTCAACCTCACGCTCGAATGCTATGGCCGGGCCTGGCAGCCGGTGCACCCCATCGAGCCCGAGTACATCCGGGCCGAAATGCACACCAAATTCGCCAACGTCACCGGGCCCAACGAAGTCGTCGTCACCACGCCGCTGCACATCGAGTTCGGCGCCGCCGGCGGCGACCTGCACGTTTGCCTACCCTATTCGATGATCGAACCGGTGCGCGACCAGCTCACCCGCCCCATCCAGGAAGTCGAGCTGCATGCCAAAGACCAGCGCTGGACCCACCTGCTGTCGCGCCAGGTCCGGGGCGCCGAAGTCACCCTGAGCGCCGACTTCCTGACGCTTGAATCCACCATCGGCCAATTGCTGCGGCTGCGCGTCGGCGACATGCTCCCCACCAGCCTGCCCCAAACCATCACTGCAAAAATCGACGGCGTGCCGCTGATGGAATGCGCGTTCGGTACCTTCAACGGCCATCACGCGCTGCGCGTGCTCAAGATGCAAGCACCCGCGGCCGCCAGCCTCGATCCGTCCTTTTCCGCCAGCCCCGATCATGACTGAACCCCAAGACCCCAACGCGCCCGCCGACGACAACCTCGACGACGACTGGGCCAGCGCACTGGCCGAGCAAACGGCGGCCACGCGGCCGGCGTCGCAGCCCGGGCCCGAGCCCGAGCCGGCGGCGGACGAGGTCTTCCAGCCGCTGCTCGGCGCGGCCCCTGGCGGGGCTGCCAAGGCCGACATCGACCTCATCCTCGACGTCCCGGTCCAGCTCACCGTGGAACTCGGCCGCACCAAGCTCACCATCAAGGATCTGCTCCAGCTGGGGCAAGGCAGCGTGGTCGAGCTCGACGGCCTGGCGGGCGAACCGATGGACATCTTCGTCAATGGCTACCTCATCGCACAAGGCGAAGTGGTGGTGGTCGATGATCGCTACGGCATCCGGCTCACCGACATCATTACGCCGTCCGAGCGCATCCATCGGCTCAACCGCCGCTAGAGCTCCGGCAATGCAACAGGGCATCACCTTCGCTGCCCGCCGCCTGGCGGCAGCCCGGGTCGGTCCGATCCAGGCGCCCGGTTCGCGCCTTCCGCGAGGCCTCGCGAGCCCGGTGGCCAGCGCCGCCGTTTTGCTATTGGCCTGCTCCAACGCCGCCCTCGCCGCCACCGCCGATGCACAGGCCGCCCCCGATCCGCTGGCGGGCCTGATGTTGCGCACCAGCCTGGGGCTGGTGGCGGTACTCGTACTGATTTTTGCCCTGGCCTGGATGGCGCGCCGATGGGGCGGCGCCTTGCGCGCTCACGGCGCGATCCCGATGCGCGTGGTCAGCCAGCTGGGTCTGGGCAGCCGCGAACGCATCGTGGTGGTGGAAGTCGACGGTACCTGGCTAGTGGTGGGCGTCACGGCCCACGGCATGCGCACCTTGCACACGATGCCGGCGCGCCCCGACACCACTCCAGGCCATGCAGGCGCCACAGCGCCGCCGTTTTTCGACCGGCTGCAACAGGCGCTACACCGCCCTCCACCCTAAGCCCATGCCGGATCCCCTCTTTATGCGCCACGCGGCACCCTGGCTTGTCGGCCGCGGCCCCGTGGCCAGTCCGCGGCAAAACGCCTCGCTCCGACTCGACTTGCCGCCGGCCGCCGCCGCTCACCGCGCCGCCGTTCCGCCGCTTGTCGCATCCGGCCGCCACCACGCCGGGCGTCCCTGTTGTTTCCGGCTGTTGGGCGCGCTGTGGCCGGCGTTGGCGCTGATTCTGGCGCTGCTGCTGCCCAGTCCCGGGCTCGCCCAGGGCATGCCGGCGCTTACCTCGCAACCCACCGGCGACGGCGGCCAGATCTATTCTCTGAGCGTGCAGACCCTGTTGCTGCTGACGCTGCTCACGTTCCTGCCCGCCATGCTGCTCTTGATGACGGGTTTCACCCGCATCATCATCGTTCTCAGCCTGCTGCGTACGGCAATGGGCACCGCCTCGGCGCCGCCCAACCAGGTTTTGGTTGCCCTGGCGCTGTTCCTCACTTTGTTCGCGATGTCGCCCGTGTTCGATCGCGTCTACCAAGATGCCTACCAGCCGCTCTCGGCCGGCGAGATCTCCTTCGAGCAAGCTCTCGAACGCGGCGCGCAGCCTTTTCAACAGTTCATGCTGGCGCAAACCCGCGAAACCGATCTCCGGCTGTTCGCCGAACTGGCGGGCGTCAGCGAATTTCAGGCGCCGGCCGATGTGCCGCTGCGCATCCTGGTGCCGGCCTTCGTCACGTCGGAGCTCAAAACGGCCTTCCAGATCGGTTTCACCATTTTCATTCCCTTCTTGATCATCGACCTCGTGGTGGCAAGCGTGCTGATGTCGCTGGGGATGATGATGGTGCCCCCCGTGACGATCGCCCTACCCTTCAAGCTCATGCTCTTCGTGCTGGCCGACGGCTGGAACCTGCTGCTGGGCTCGCTGGCCGCCAGTTTCTTTGGGGGAGGCTAAGGCATGACGCCCGACATCGTGATGTCGATGACCTACCAGGCCATGAAAGTCGCCTTGGTGATGGCCGGCCCGCTGCTGCTGGTCACTCTGCTGGTGGGCCTGATCATCAGCATCTTCCAGGCAGCCACCCAGATCAACGAGATGACGCTATCGTTCATCCCCAAGATCCTGGCGATGGTCGTCACCCTCGTGCTCGCCGGCCCCTGGCTGATCAGCGTCATGGTCGACTACATCCGCGAGCTGCTGCACTCCATTCCCAACCTGGTGATGTAATGCCGGAGAGCCGCCGATGATCTCGGTCACTCTCGACCAGCTCTACGCTTGGATCAACGCCTTGTTGTGGCCCTTGGCCCGCATCCTCGGGCTGCTCGGTACCGCGCCGCTGTTTGGCGAGAACGCCGTGCCCACTCGCGTCAAGCTGGGCCTCGGCGTTCTGGTGGCCCTGGCCGCCGTTCCTGGCCTGGGCCCCCTGCCCGACGTCGCCCCCGCCTCCTGGGATGGCCTGCTCATTTTGCTCTGGCAAGTTCTGATCGGCATCTCGCTGGGCCTGGCCATGCGCGTCGTCTTCGCCGCCTTGCAAAGCGCCGGTGAAATCATCGGCCTGCAGATGGGGCTTTCGTTCGCCACGTTCTTCGATCCCAACACCAACTCCAATACATCGGTCCTGTCGCGCCTGCTCAATATGGTGACGCTGATGGTCTTCATCGCCCTCGACGGCCACCTGCTGCTGATCGCCGCCCTGCACCATAGCTTCGAGGTTCTACCGATCTCGGCCCAGCCGCTGGCTCAGGCCGGCCTGGGCGCCTTCATCGACTGGGCGGGCCAGGTCATGATCCTGGGCCTGGTCATGGCGCTGCCCCTGGTCACCGCCCTGCTCACCATGAATCTCTCGATGGGCATCCTTAATCGCACCGCGCCGCAGCTCTCGGTGTTTGCCGTGGGCTTTCCGCTCTCGCTGCTGGCCGGGCTGGTGATGCTCACCATCGTGCTGCCGCAAACCACGCCGGTGTTTGAGCGCCTGTTCGGACAAGGGATGGATGCCATCGGCCGTATTTTGCGGGGGTATGTGCCTTGATCGCCTAGGCTGTGCAACAAGCAGGCGATCCAGGCGGAGAGTGCGGGAGACAAGCGCCCCAGCCGCTCGGCCTTGCGCAGTTCGATCAGGTGGATCTGCAGCGTCTCGCCCAACTCTACCTCCCCCAGCTCCCGATCTCGCAAGGTGAAGTGCCAGGTGGCCCGCTCGGGTCGATCGGTGAACAGGTCGTGCGCCAGCATGGCTGATGCCGATGACGGCATGCAGGTGCTGGTAGTGTTCGCCGGCCCGGAGTTGATCGGCCAAGGCACGCGAGGCCACGTAGATATTGCGCTGCGGCCAGTGCAGGTAGTTGCGCAACTGCATCTCCACGCCGAAGCGCTGGCCGTGGGTGTCTTGCGCCAGGATGTCCAGCACGACGTGCTTGCCGGCCAGATCCTCGGGCAGGATGCTGGGGTTGAGGATGCGCTCGACCCGGATGGGCGGAGCAGGGGCGCGGATCGCGTTGATCAGATCCGACTCACTTGTTCTTTTACTTGCGACTGAACAGCCCCAGCCCCTGGGTCTTCATATAGGCCAGTTCGGCGGCCTGCAGGGCCATGACGCGAACGGCCATGTCGCTGCTGGCCGCGCGGTAGTCGAGATCTTCGAGCGACGAGAGCTGCTGGCGGTAGTTGAGATTGCGGCTGTCGCCTTCATGGTCGAGGGCATCCAGCTCGTTCAGGCGTGCCCCGGCGGCGGATCGCACGGTGAGCACGTTGTCGAAGTGGGCGGTAACCTTGCGCGCGGCCGTTGCGAGCGCATTGCTCAAGGCCGCCGCCGCCACCGGATCGTTGTCGGTGGGCCGCTGCAAGGCTTGAACGACATTGTCGATGGCGGTGAACATATCCATTTCGACGGCGGCCGCCGAGGCCACGACGAAACTGTCGCCATCGACGGGCTCGCCCGACAGGGTGATGTTTACGCCGCCCAGATCGATGGTGGTGCCGTCGGCGCGGTAGGGGCTGCCGTCCAGCGTGGGTACCGAGTCGCCGGTGGTCGAATCCGTTACCCGCACCCGCCACTCGGCGGAGGCCGGATCGGCGGGATCATGATCGGGATTATTTTCCAGGCGAATCTGGAACACGCCCCCCGCTGCCGAACCTCGCGGGTCGCGCAACTCGACCGAACCAAACGTGACGGTGCCCTGGTTGTCGAGGCCAGCTTCGGCAAAGTGGACCAGGGAGCCCGGCGCCGCACGAAGAAAGACGTCGGCGCCCGAGGCGGCCGACGACATTTGACGGGTTTGCGCCACCTGGATGTCGCGGCTGCCGGCGTCGCCGTGATAGGCCACGCCGCCAGCGGCATTGGCGGCAAACGGCTCGATGTTGCCTTTATCGCCCGAGTAAAGATATTGGCCATTGCCATCGGTGGTGTTGGCGAAGCCAAGCAGGGTATTGCGCATTTCGCTCAAGACGTTGGCGACCGAGACCCGATCGGCATCGGAGTACACGCCACCGGCCTCCACCAGGCGGGTGGAGACTTCCGTCAGCGTGGTGGCGATGGTACTGAGCGATTGCTCTTGCAGGCTGAGGCTTTGGCGGGCAATGTCGCGGTTGACGCCGTAGCGCTGATTGAGGCTTTGGGTTTGGGCGACGTTCACGGCCTGCGACGCGGCCAGCGGATCGTCGGCGGGCGACAACACACGCTTGCCCGAAGCCAGTTGCTGCATGGTTTCGACCACCTTGCCTTCCTGGCGGGTCATGGCGTTGACGCCGAGTTGGTGGGAGACGACGGTGCTGAGGCGCATGGCGGTATTCCTGGTACGGCGAAACGGGCAGTGATGGGAAGGCGATGGCCGGAAGGATCAGCGGCCCAGGCCCAGCAAGGTGTCGAAGAGCGAGGTGCCGACGTCGATCAGCCGCGCGCTGGCGTTGTATTGCTGAACATAGAAATCGAGGTTGATGTATTCCTCGTTGAGGTTGACACCCGACACCGCCTGCTGCGCCTGGAACGCCTGCTCTTTGAGCGACGTTTGCGCGCTGAGGGCGGTATTGACGGCGGCCGCCTTGACACCCACGTGGTTGACGAGTTGCGAATACGCCTCGGTGACGCTCATGCTGCCGTTGCCCAGGATCTTGCCCGTTTGCAGTTGGGCCAGCGCCAAGGCGTTGGTGCCGTTGGCGCTGCCACCCAAGGTGGCGTCATCGGCATCGTAGGCGGAAGCCGCGATACGCGAGGGATCGCTGATCGCGACCGTGATGTCGCGCGCCGCATAGCGTACCGGCTGCACCAGATAGCTATCGCCATCGGCGGGAGGCGAAGGCGGAGGCTGATCGGGGTCCTGCTGGAGAATGAAGCGCAGCCCATCCAGCTCGAATCCACCCAGCTCTTGCGGATCCGCCGGGCGGAACTTGGCGCCATCGCTGTGGCGTGTGACGAGGTAGCCGTCGGCCGTGGAGTAGCTGACGGTGTATTCGCTATCGGTGACCTGGCTGATATCGGCGATTTCGAAATAGACCGGTGTGGCCGACGCATTATTGCTGTTGCCCAACGCCGTGGCCGGCCAGGCACCGATGCCGAAGAAATCGCCTCCCGGCTGCCCATCCAGGCCGGCCCCCTGGGCATGCTGCTCGTTGAAGGCCACGGCCAGGCCCAGCGCCACCCGGCCCAGTTCGTTCATGGCGTCGTCGAGTGCGTCGGAACGGTATTCGAGCAGGCCACCCAGCTTGCCGCCCTTGATGACGTCGTCGGCCAGCTCTACCTGTACGCCGCTGGCCGCGGTATAGGCCACGGCCAGCCGGGTGGGATCGGCGGCGGAGCGCACCGCGGTGAGAGGGTACACCTGGTTGCCGGAAATCAGCGTTTGGCCATTGCCCACGGTGAGATTGACGCGATCGCCCTGATCCACCACGGTAACGCCGACCAGCGCGCTGAGCTCGTTGATGAGTTGGTCGCGCTGATCGAGCAGATCGTTGGCCGGCTGGCCGAACACCGTGGCGCCCGACGTGATGATGCGCTGGTTGAGATCGTTGATGCGCTCGGCGTAGCTGTTGATGGAGGCGATGGTGGTTTCGATCTGCTGGTTGAGACCTTCGGACTGGTCTTGCAGGAAGCGCTGGGCCACCGTGAACTGCGACACCAGGCTTTCGGCGCGGCCGATGAGTTCCTGGCGGGCGGCGGGCTCGGCCGGCTGCGACGCCACCGCGTTCATGCCTTCAAAGAAGCGCGACAAAGCCTCGCCCACGCCCACCGTGCGATCCGAGAGCAGATTATTGATCCGGCTCATCTGGTCGGCGTAAGCCGACGTGGCGGCCTGATTGCTGGTGGCCGCGTTGAGCTGTTGCGACAGGAAAGCGTCGTAGATGCGGCGCACGGTGTCAACCTGCACGCCGGTGCCCACATAGCCCGCGCCGGTACCCTGGGCGTTGGTGGTGCTTACCATCGCCTGCTGGCGCGAGAAGCCCGGCGTGTTGACGTTGGTGATGTTGTGCCCGGTGACGTTGAGCCCCATCTGGGCGGCACTGAGGCCGCGACGGCCTAGGTTGAAAAGATTGCTCATGGGATGCGGCGGGTTCCGGTGCGTGCCGCCTTACCTGGCGGCCCTGGTGTCATTAACGTCGATTCCGGCGGAAAACTTAAACCGGCAACTGCCGCATAATGGCGATCAGCTTGTTGGCGTAGTCGGGATCGGTCGCGTAACCGGCCTCCTGTACGCGACGCGCCGCCTCGACCTCGTTGCGGGCTTCGAGCACGCCACGATACCGCGGGTTGTCGGTGAGCAGGCGCGCGTAATCGCCCAGCCCCTCTTCGTACGAACGGTAGGCGCGGAACGACTGCTTCAGGCGTTGCGCTTCCCCCGCCACGTATTCGGTGGTCATCACGTCGGCCGTACGGCCCCGCCACCCCGCCGTGGCCTTGATGCCGAACAGATTATGGCTTGGCAGCCCGTTGGCGTGGCGGATCTCCTGGCGTCCCCAGCCGGATTCGAGCGCCGCCTGGCCCAGGATCAGCCGCAATGGCAAGCCGGTGGCTTCGGCCACGCGCTCGGCGGCTGGCGCCAACTGGCGCACGAAGACTTCGACGTGGGCCGGCAGATCGGCGGTGGCCTGGCGGCCGATCTCGGCGCCACGGCGCACGGCCGCGCGGGCGCCCTCGCGGATGCTATCGAGCACGCCCGCCGCCACGCCGCCGGACCCCGCCGACGCGGAGCCAGGCGCGAGCGCTCCGGAATCTCGCGGCGCCCGCCGTTGCGCGTCGCTCCCGTGGGAGGCGCCCAGTACGGGGGGATGGCCGATCGCCGCCGGAAGGACTGCGGCGCCGGCCGCCAGCTCGAATGCCGGCGCCGCCGGCCGTACCTCGAACGCCTGGGCCGGCGTGGCGGCCGCCATCGGCAACGGCCGCGCCACCCCGGGATCCTCGGCCAATTGTGCGGATATTTCGCGCGCCTCGCGCAGCCGCCGCATCTGATCGACCAGCATCTCGGCGAGCCCCATGCCCTGGCGGCTGAGCTGCAGGCTCAATTGCTCGTCGTGCAACGATTGCATCATGCGCGTCTGCTCGTTATCGAACAGGCCGCCCTTGAAGCTTGCATCGCGCATGCTGCGCAGCATCATCTGCAACAGCAGGGCCTCGAACTGCCGCGCGACCTCGGCTTCGCTTTGTTCAGGGCTCTGGCGGGCCTTGGCCCGCATGGTTTCGAGGGCGGCGAAGTCGAGGACGAACTCCGGCGCGGCGGCCTTCTGGAACATGGCGCGCCTTTTAAATGATCTCGAGCTCGGCGCGCAACGCCCCGGCACTCTGCATGGCCTGCAGGATGGACAGCAGATCCTGCGGCGTCGCGCCCAGGGCGTTGAGGGCATTGACCACCTCGGCCAGCGACGTACTGGTGCGCACCCGTTGCAGCGAGCCATTCTGCTGGCGTACGGAGATATCGGTGGTGGGTACGACCACGGTCTGCCCACCTCCGAACGGCGTGGTGGGCTGCACGACTTCGGCGCCCCGGCTGATGACAATCGACAAACTGCCGTGGGCCACCGCCGCTTCTTCGATGGTGACATTGCGGTTCATGACCACCGAGCCGGTACGGGCGTTGATGATGACCTTGGCGGTTACCGGGGCCCGCCGCACGGGCAGGTTCTCGAGCTGCGCCAAGAACGCCACCTGCTGGGCGGGATCGAGGGGCGCCCTCACCTGCACGACCCGGCCGTCAAGCGCTTGGGCTGTGAACATCCCGAACTGTGCATTGATCGCATCGACCACGTTCTGCGTGGTGCCAAAATCGGTTTCGTTCAACTCGATCTGGAACATGCCGTCGACCACGACACTGGTTGGCACCTCGCGCTCGACCACGGCGCCATTGCTGATGCGCCCGCCTCCCAGCTGGTTGACCTGCACGCTGCTGCCACCGGCCTCGGCCCCAGCCCCGCCCACCACCAGGTTGCCTTGGGCGATGGCGTATACCTGGCCGTCGGCGCCCTTGAGCGGAGTCATGAGCAGCGTGCCGCCGCGCAGGCTCTTGGCGTTGCCCACCGACGACACCACGACGTCGATGGTTTGCCCCGGCCGTGCCAGCGACGGCAATTGCGCGGTAACCATCACCGCCGCCACGTTGCGCAGCTGCATGTTGGTGCCGGGCGGTAGCGTAATGCCCAGCTGCGACATCATGTTGGTCACGCTTTGACCGGTAAAGGGCGACTGGCGGGTCTGGTCGCCGCTGCCATCGAGACCAACGACCAGGCCGTAGCCCACCAGCGGATTGCCGCGCACGCCCTGGAGCGAGGCGATGTCCTTGAGGCGCTCGGCGGCCACGGCGGGCGCCAGCGGCGCCGCGGCCAAGACCAGGAATACAATCAACAGAAAACGCTTCACCTTGCAACTCCCGGTGCCGACGCCTCGCGCAGGGACCTTCGGGTTCGTATGGGGGACGGCCGCATACCGCACCTAGAACGGCGAAGCCACGAGGAAGAAGCGCTGCAGCCACCCCATGGTTTGCGCTTCGTCGAGCACGCCCTTGCTGCGGTACTCGATGCGTGCGTCCGCCACGCGGGTGGACGACACCGTGTTGGTGCCCTGGATGGAACGAGGGTCGACGGTGCCCGAAAACTTGACGTACTCGCTGCCCCGGTTGATGGCGATCTGCTTCTCGCCCGCCACCTGCAGATTGCCATTGGGCAATACACCGATCACCGTGGTGGTGATCGATCCCGTGAACACATTGTTGGCATTGGTGCTGCCGCGGCCGGTACTGGCGTTGTTGCCTTCGAACTCCAGGCTCTGGCCGTCGAGCGCACCGCTGGCAAAATTGGGTACGGTGGCAAACTCCATCCCGAAGCCACCGGTACGCTGCGTGGTGGTGGAGACATTCTTGGCGGCATTGATCCGCTCTTCGAGCACGATGGTGACGATGTCGCCCACATTGCGCGGCCGCTGGTCTTCGAACAAGGGATAGCTGCCATATGCCGTGGGCTGATAGATCGAGCCATTGGGCACCGCGCGCGGCGGCATGCGCGGTTCGGGCACGGCGGTGACCGGGCCCACGACCACCGGCTCGGGCGGCACCAGCGCACAGCCGCCCAGCAGCAACAGACCACCGGCCAACGTTGCCGCCAGCGGGCGGCCTGGCGCCCTGGTGGAGAACGCCGCACCGCCGGCCGCAGCCTGCCCGCCGCCAAACCGCCCTCTTCCCGATTCGGGCATGGGTCGATCTCGGCCACCTCCTCCACGGACGGCGGATCCCGCGCTGGGGCGCATGATCATAGCTGGGTCAAGCGGGCCAGCATCTGATCGGATGTGGACACGGCCTTGCTGTTGAGTTCGTAGGCGCGCTGGGTCTGGATCATTTCCACCAGTTCCTCGGCGACATTGACGTTGGACATCTCGACCCAGCCCTGCATCAGCAAACCGGCGCCGTCTATGCCCGGCCCCAGCAGGTTGGGCGGACCGGAAGCATCGGTTTCGATGTAGAGGTTCTCGCCCAGGCTCTGCAGGCCGGCCGGATTGATGAAGGTGGCCAGCTGGATCTCGCCGATCTGCACCGACTCGCCGGGCGCGCCGGGCTGGGTGACGGACACCGTGCCATCCCGGGCCACCGTGATCGTCAGCGCATTGTCCGGCACGACGATGCCGGGCTGCACCGGATAGCCGTTGGACATGACCAACTCGCCATTCTGGTTGGTATCGAATGACCCGTCGCGGGTATAGGCGGTGGTGCCGTCCGGCAGTTCGACGGCGAAGAATCCCTCGCCCGTGATGGCGAGATCGAAGGTGCCGCCCGTTTGCTGCGGCGGGCCCTGCATGTGGATGCGCTCGGTGGCGGCCACGCGCACGCCGCTGCCGACCTGCAGGCCGGTGGGCAGTTGATTGCCGGTGCCGTCTTGCGCGCCGGGCTGGCGGATGGTCTGGTAGAGCAGATCTTCGAACACCACCCGCGAACGCTTGAAGCCATTGGTGCTGGCGTTGGCCAGGTTGTTGGTGACCACGTCCATCTTGGTCTGTTGCGCCTCGAGGCCGGTCTTGGCGATCCAAAGGGAGCGAATCATGGAGCTTTATCCTGGAAACCGCCGTCAGCCTTGGGCCGACAGCAACTGATTGGCGCGCTCGGCGTTGCGATCGGCCGACTGCACCGCCTGCATCTGCATCTCGAAGCGGCGGCCGTTGTTGATGAGTTCGACCATGGCCTGCATGGCATTGACGTTGCTGCCCTCGAGCGTGCCACTGACCACTTGCAGCGTCGGATCGGGTGGCAGCACGGGCGCTGGCCGGCCAGCCGCGCCGGCCATGCGCATCAAGCCGTCGGCGCCACGCGCCAGCTGGCGCGGATCGGGAGCCACGAGCTTGAGGCGGCCGAGCTCGCCCATGCCTTGGGGCGGATCACCCGCACCCAGCACGGAAATCGTGCCGTCGGCGCCGATGGTGAGCCTGGCGTTGGCGGGAACCTCGATCGGCTGGCCGTTATCGGCCAGCACCGGATGGCCGGAGGGGATCTTGAGCAGGCCATCGACATCGACCAGCAAACCCCCTTGGCGGGTATAGGCTTCGCCCTGCGGCGTTTGTACCGCCAGCCAGCCGCCGCGCGAGACGGCGACGTCGAGCGCCCGGCCCGTTACCTGCAGCGGCCCCTGGCTGGCGTCGATACCCGGCGTGGTGGCCACCGCGCCCACGCGAGTGGGCAGGCCCGGTCCCTGAATGGGCACGGCGCGAAACTGCGCCAACTGGGCCTGGAAACCCTGGGTCGAGACATTGGCCAGGTTGTTGCTCACCACGGCCTGGTGTTCAAGCGTGCGGGCGGCGCCGCCGCCCGCGGTGTAGATAACGCGGTCCATGCCTGCCTCAGCGCATCTGCATCAGGGTTTGCAGAATCTGGTCTTGCGTGGAGATCGTCTGGGCATTGGCCTGGTAGGTACGCTGGGCGATGATGAGGTTGACCAGCTCCTGGCTGAGATCGACGTTGGACATCTCGACGGCCTGCCCCATCACCACCGACATGCCATTGGAACCCGGCTGGCCCAGGATGGCCGGCCCCGAGGTGGGCGACTCGGCCCAGGCGTTGCCCCCCTTGGGGGTCAGGCCCTGGATGTTGTTGAAGTTGGCCAGCACCAGCGTGCCGACGATACTGGTCTGGCCGTTGGTGAAATTGGCCACGATGGTGCCGTCTTCGGCAAACGCGACACTGACGAACTCACCCGAGGCATAGCCGTTGGGGATGATGTTCTGGGTGAAGGGGCTCCCGAACTGGGTGCTGCCGGCGTAGTCGACGGCTATCGTCAATGCCTCGGTGGGAGAACCAGGGCGACCCGGATCCGAAAACAGGAGATTGGCCGTGGTAGGCGTAGTGGGGTTGACGCCAGTCGTTACCTGCCGACCGGCCGAGTCGAAATAGAGTTTGAAGGGTTCTCCGCCCGCATCCAGCACCGTCTCGCCCAAGGCGTACTGGACCTCCCAGACGCTGACGAGCATCGTGACCGTAATGACGCGCTCGGAGTTGGGATCCTGGGGGTCGTAATCGGGATTGGGAACTTCCGCCTCGATGCTTTCGGGATCGCGTTTGACGAAATACTGCGTCAGTTGGTGGCTATTGCCCAGCGAGTCGTACACCGTGGCCGGCACCGCGGTATTGAAGGTATCCGGCCGCTCGGGATTAAAGTCCACCGTGGGTGGAATCGGATCTTGATTTCCGTTCAGATTGAGCGTGGCCTGGATTTTGTCGGTGGCCATGGGTGCCACGTTGCCCACTGGTATCTGCAGCGGCACCGGGTTGGCGCCCACCAAGCCGGGTGGATAGCCGGTAAGCTGCTGGCCCTGGGCGTTGACGATGTAATGATCTTTATCCTTCAGGAACTGGCCATTGCGCGAGAACAGGATCTCGCCGTTGGTATCCACCAGCCGGAAGAATCCCGTAGGACCGTCGATCGCGATATCGTACTGATTGCCGGTGCTCTCCAGGTTGCCGACCTTGAAGTTTTGCGAGATCGCGGTGGTTTGCACGCCCAGGCCGATGCTTGATGAAGCATAGATGTCGGCAAACTTGGCGCTGGCTCCCTTGAAGCCGGCGGTGCCGGAGTTGGCGATGTTGTTGCCGATGACGTCGAGCGTTTGCGACGCGGCGTTCAAACCGCTCAGTCCCTGACCGAATCCCATGAAATTCTCCGAGTAGATTTACAGAACCTGGCGTATGTCGCCGAGGTCGGCCTTGCCGAATATGCCGAGATCGAGCTTGACTCCGCCCTGACCGTAGTCGACGGCGGCGACCCTGGCGTAAGTGAGCGTGCTGGCGGCAACCGCCGCACCGCTGGCGTCGGTGGCCGCGACTCGCAGGTAGTAGGCGCCATCCGGGGCCGCCGCGCCTGCCTCATCCAGGCCATCCCACCACACATTGAGGATCCCGGCCGGCTGGGCGCCGAGATCGTAGGAGCGCAAGACTTTGCCGGAGCGATCGACGATCTCGGCGGTAACCTTGGCCGCCGGCGAGATCAGATCGATACCGCCCGGCGTGGTGACCCCGCCGCCCACGGCGATCTTGTCGCCGGGCACGAGCACGTCGCGGTCGACGAGGGCCGACGCCTGCATGGCGGTCGACATGTCGATCTGGCCACTGAGGGCCAGCAGCGTTTGATTGAGCTGGGTGATGCCATTGACGGTGCTGAGCTGCGCGATTTGCGACGTGAGCTCGGCATTGTCCATCGGATTGAGAGGATCCTGGTTACGCAGCTGGGTCACCAACAGCTCCAGGAAACGATCCTGCGTGTCGGCCATCAGTTTGCTGGTGGCGCCCAGGCCGTTCAGCACCTGGCTGGTGGAATCGGTGGCGGAAATCATGATTGCTCCTGGCCGCGCTTACTGGCCGATGGTGAGGGCCTTGAGCATCAGGGTCTTGGCCGTATTGAGGACCTCGACGTTGGCCTGGTAGGACCTCGACGCCGACATCATGTTGAGGGTTTCGTCGACCACATTGACGTTGGGCATTGCCACATAGCCGGCCGCATCGGCCAACGGGTTGTCGGGGCGATACTCGAGGCGGAACGGCGCCTGGCTTTGCAGCACCGTTGCCACTTTGACGCCTCCCACCGCCTGGCCCGGCTGGCTGCCGGCGACCGGCGCGACCTGGAAAACCACTTGACGCGCGCGATACGGCTGGCCATCGGGCCCCGCCACGCTATCCGCGTTGGCGATATTGCTGGCCGCGACGTTCAGGCGTTGCGATTGCGCCGTGAGCGCCGAGCCGGCGATCTGGAAGATGTTGGTCATCGACATACGCGGGGTCCCGGACTTGGTGCCCACCGCCCTACTGCTGCAGGGCGTTGAGCATGGTTTTGATGCGCGACGAAACCAGCGTGAGGCTGGCCTGGTAGCGTGCGGTGTTATCGGCGAAGTTCACGCGCTCGACGTCCATCTCGACGGTGTTGCCGTCGAGACTGGGCTGCGCGGGCTGGCGGTACAGCAGGGGGGCCGGGCCCGTGCCGGAGGATGCGGCGGGGATGTGCCGCGGCGAGGTGAGCGACAAGCGGGTGTCGGGCAGGCGCGGCGTCTCGGCCGTACCCACGGCTTCGCGCAACGCCGCCGAAAAATCGACATCGCGGGCCTTGTAGCCCGGGGTATCGGCATTGGCGATATTGGCGGCAAGCACCTCTTGGCGCTGACTGCGCAGCTGAATGGCGGTTTGGTAGAACTGGAAGGCTTCGTCGAGCCGATCGACCATGGCGCGGCAACTCCGGTTGGGCCCCGGAGCATGCCAGGGCATTGGGCCGGTTGGCCCATTGCGACGATGACATCATAAGAAGGAGCCGTCGCATCCAAAGCCTTGAACAAAACAGGGTTTGAGGCTTAATTCGGTCTTTGCGTCAACACGGCGGGAGTCCCTACAATCCCCCCATGCGTTCGCCTCCGTTCCTTCCCGTCGTCCGGCCCGCCGCTCTTCTGGCGCGCCTGAGGGCGGGCCTCTTTCTCGCCGTGGCCACGGCGGCGTCCACCACGACAGCCGCCACCGATGCCGAAACCACCACCGCCATCTCCCTCGTCCGGGAGCAGGTCGCCGCCGCGGTCCGCGCCCATGCCGCCGGCTGGCCCGGCACCCTGTCGCTCGATATCGACCTCCAGGGGCTCGAACGCTTCGCTCCCTGCGCGGCGCCCCACGCCAGCCTGCCCCCTACCCAGCGCCTGCGCTCGCGGCTCTCCGTGGCAGTGCGTTGCGATGCCCCCGAACGCTGGCAAACCTACGTCCAAGTCCGGGTGGATCTGCATGGCCCGTACCTGGTGGCCGCCCGTACGCTCGAGCAGGGCCAGCTCGTGGGGCCGGACGCCATCGAAGCGCGCGAAGGCGACCTGCTGGCCTTGCCGCGTGGCGCCCTGCACGATCGCGATCTCGCGTTGGGCCGGGTCGCGACCCGGCGCATCGGCGCCGGCCAGTTGCTGCGCGACAACGCCCTGCGCAGCGCCGACGCCGTCCAGCGTGGGCAGACCGTGCGGCTCATCGTGCGCGGCAACGGTTTCGTCGCCAGCAGCGAAGGCGAGGCCCTCGACTCCGCCGAGCCCGGCTCGCCGCTGCAGGTACGCACCGCCTCGGGGCAAGTCGTCGGCGGCATCGTCATGCCCGGCGGCGTGGTCGAAATCCCGCTTTGATTTCGAACCAGAGCCGCGTAGACAGCGAGTACACCCCCAATGGGCGAACTCCCTCCCCACTGGCACGAAGCCTTAAAAAGACGCTAAAGTTACCGATGCGGTCGCCGTTAACTGGGCAACTGCCGCTTTTTTGCCGGGCCCGCCCCGCGCGCCGGAGAATTCCGTGAAAATCCAGCCGTCCTATCGTCCTGCTCCCGATGCCGCCGAGCCGCGCCCCGCCGCCAGCGGTGCGCGCGCCGCCACTACCGCAAGCGAGCCGCACGGCACCAGCACCCAAGTCGCCCTCAGCGCCACCTCGGCGGCGCTGCAATCCGACACCGCCGACGTCAACCTCGAGCGCGTCCAGGCCCTGCGCGAAGCCATTCGCGAAGGCCGTCTGCCCATCGACGCCGGGCGCATCGCCGATGGCCTGATCGAAAGCACCCGCGAGCTGCTCCAGGGCCGTTAACGTTAAAATGTCGGTTTGCCCGGAGTCGCCCGCCTCCCTTCACAGGCGAACCCGCCATCCAGGCCGCCAGTTGTCCGCCAAGCCCATGCCCGTCGCCCTGCTCCATCAACAGCTCGAAACCGAACTCGAGTCCATCCAAGTCCTGGCGCAGTTGCTGCACGACGAATCCAACGCTCTCCTCGCCCGTGCCCAGCCGCAGGTGCTGGCCAACCTGTCGCAACGCAAAACAGCGATGTTCGAGCGACTCCAGGCTCAAGGCCAGGAGCGCGACCGTCTGTTGGCCCAACTGGGCCATGCCGCCGGCCAGGCGGGCACCGACGCCGCGGCTGACGCCCACCCCGATCTCCAGCCTGTGTGGCAAGCGCTGCGGCAAGCGGCCGCCGCCGCCCGCGACCAGAACGAACGCAACGGCGTCTATATCCACACCCATCTCCGGTACACCACCGAAGCCCTGGCAGCCCTGCGCGAAGCCCAGGCCCGCACCGCACTCTATGGGCCGCGAGGCCGTCAAGCGCCGGCCAGTCCCACCGCTTCCACCCGTAGCCACCGCGCCTGAGCCACCCTGCCCAACGCCGCGGTTTGGGCGGCATCCAGCCCCAGGCCTAGATCCGGTGCCAGCGCGGCAAATTGAGAGCAATGCGCTCGAAGGCGCGCAAGCGCACAGGCGATGCCGGATCGGCCACCGCCGGCAGATAGCCGACGAAACTGAGCTTCACCGTCAGGTATCGGGCGGCAACCGTGGCAAGACGACAGAAAACACCGTAGGCGCGAGCCTCGCTATCGACATCGGCCACCAGCACGCGGTGCTGAATGCCGGGATAGCGTAGATGCCAATGCTTGAGGGCGGCGTAGGCGGTGGTAAGCGCCACCCCGCTGCCGTCGTTGCCGGGCAGTACGATCAAGGCTTCGGGGGCCTGGTCCGCCAAACCAAGTGCTTCCTCCGCCGCCGGCGCTTCGACCAGCACCACCGAGGCCTTGCCGACGGCCGGCAGGGCCATGAGCTCGCCCAGGCTGGCCGGCAGCGGGGCCACGACGGGCAGCGCTTCGTCTTGCTGCGCGCCAGCGGGCCAACGCCGCAGACGCCGCGCCTGGCGGGCGCCCACCACCAGCACTTCGTGCCCCTGGCGGGACAAGGCCCACGCCAAGCCCTGTGCCGTGCCATCCAGCCCTTCGGCTTCGCGAACAGCGATCAGACGCGGAGCTTGGCGCGCCATGAGGCTGCGCAGACCGGCGGCCTGGTCTCTCGGCACGCCGGCCGCGCTCACTGGACTGCCCTCCGGTCGCTTCGCGACTTCCTCCCCGAGGGAGGGTTCGCGCTTGGGGCGGCCCGGCGCGCTCACTGGACTGCCCTCCGGTCGCTTCGCGACTTCCTCCCCGAGGGAGGGTTCGCGCTTGGGGCGGCCCGGCGCGCTCACGCCGCCTCCAGGGTAAGTTCGAGGGCGGCCAGCAGCCGCAATAAGGCGTCGATCACGGTTTCGGGCCGCGTTACCGTGCCGGCCAGGCCGAGTACGTTGGCGACCGGGCTATCGGGCCGGCGCTGCGCCTGCCAGCCCGCCAGCGCCAACTGGGCGGCCGGCAGGAGCCGCGACGGCAGTGACTCGTGGGCTTCGGCGCCCAGCGCCAGGCGCCGCTCGGCCGCATCCAGCCACGGCCGCAACTGCCGGCAGGCGTGCATCCAGGCCGCCCAGCGGCCCAGCGTGGTTGGCTCGACGAATTCGGGCATCGAAACCAGAGTGTGAATCTGGGAGCGGCAGCTACCGGTGGTTCGATCCACCAGGCGTGTCACCACCAGCCGGAGCCCGCCATCGGCATCCCGCGCGGCGCGGCGCGGCAAAGCCACCGGCGCCACCGCCACCCAGAGCGTCTGGCCATCCTCCCAATCGCCGGCGGGCAGGTAGCCCAGACTGCCCGCCAGGCCCTTGACGGTCAGGGTGTGGCCCTGGTGGATGACGCGCTGCGGATCGGTGCAGCGCGCCATCCAGGAGGTTCCGCTGGCGAGTAACCGTGCCATGGCGGCCAGGCCGAGGCCCTCGTAGCCATGCACGAGGGCCGCGTCGCCCAGTTGCCCGTCGAGCCAGCCAGCCCTTGCCAGCGCGGTGTGTTTTTCGCCCGCCGGCAGGCTGGGGGTTTCATGCTGTGTGGTGAGAATGCCCTGCGGCGTGGGCACATGGCACACCGGCACCGCCAGTGCCTCGCCACGATCGCTCAGGAGCGCACTGGGTGCCAGGGATATGCCGCCCGGGAGCATCCTGCCCGCTGCGTGCCAGACCAGCACGTGGCGGCGGCAGGTCTGGCCCAGATGCGCCCGCACGTCCGCCAGGACGGTGTCGGTGGCCAAGGCCAGATCGGTATCACCGGCCGCGTAGTGGCGCCACAATTGCTGGGCGAGGCTGAAGGCGCGATCGTCTTTCAGTTGATGCAGGGCCTGATCGAAGACCTGCTGGCCGCCTCGCGCCACACCGACGGCGACGGCCATGCGCAAGTGGCGGCGATAACGGGCGGCATGCGGCGATGGCGGGGCGAGCTCGACGGCCGGTGCCGGTGCCGGTGCCGGCCGCGGCTCGCCGGGCTCGTTATCGACGCTGCGCAACACCGCGAAATCCGCTTCGCTGGGCGCAAACAAGGAGCGCGCCGCGGCCATCGCCAACGCTCGATCGACCAGCTTCGCGGCGTTGGGATGCGCCAGGTTCTCGGGCACCTTTTGGCCGTTGCTCACATAATGGATCGGCAGCCGGTGGCGGATCGCGGTATCGAGTACGGCACCGAGGTGGGTCGCTTCATCCACTTTGCTGACCACACAGCCGAGCGGCGCGCCGGCGTTGTCCTGGCGATAGGCGTGCGCCACCTCGTCGAGCGTATCGCCCTGGCTGGCCGCATTGAGCACCAGCAGACGCCGCACCTGGCGGCCGGCGCCGCACAGCATGGCGGCCTGTTCGGCCACCTGGCGGTCGCGCTGGCTCATGCCCACGGTGTCGACCAAGATCACATGTTTGCCGCGCAACTCGCCCAGCGCCTCGCGCAGCGCGGCGGCATCGCCGGCCGGCAGCACCGGCACGCCCAGGATACGGCCATAGATCAGGAGTTGCTCGTGGGCCCCGATGCGGTAGCCATCGGTCGTCAACATCGCCACCCGCTCGGCGCCGAACTTGAGCACGCAACGCGCGGCGAGCTTGGCGGTGGTGGTGGTTTTGCCGACCCCCGTGGGACCGACCAGGGCAAACACGCCACCGTTGCCCCACAGGGCTTCGTCGTCGTGCTGGACGGGCAGCTTCAGAACCAGCTCGCGCCGGGCCCATTCGAGCGCGGCTTCGCGGTCGAGCTCGGCCGGCACGCGCTCGCTGAGCGCCCGCGCCAAGGCGGCGCTGAAACCGGCGCCGAGCAGCGTGCGATACACCGTGACGCCGACCGGCGCCCGGCGCAGCCGCTCACCCCATAACAGGCCATCGATGCGGGTTTCAACCGCTCCGCGCAGGGCACCCAACGCCTGCATCACCTCGCCGCCCAGCGCCGCGGCGCCCGCCATCGGCGCGGGCCGGCTGCCGGTCTCGAGCTCGGCCAGGCCGGTTTCGTTGAGCGCCAGCACTTCGACCCCACCCTCTACCGTGCGGTTGGCCAGGATCATGGCGTCGTCGCCCAGCGACTCGCGCGCCTGGCGCAGAGCCTCGCGGGCCGTGGCGCCGACGAAGCGGCGAATGCTCATCGGGTCTTGCCTCCAATCATCGCGGTCACGCGAATCGTACGATCGTCAGGAATTTCGGAGCTGGCCAGCACCGCCAGATGGGGCAAGTGCAGGCGCAAAAACCGCGCCAGGGAGGCCCGCAGCGGCGCCTGCACCATGAGCACTGGCGGGTCGCCCGCCTGCTCCTGGTGCTGCACCGCCGCCTCGGTTTCGCGCAACAGGGTATCGGCCAGCCCCGGCTCGAGCGCGCCGCCGGCATTGACCGCCTGCAGCAGCACCCGCTCGAGTCCGACGTCGAGGCCGATCACGCGCATCTCGCCGGCGCCGGGAAACAGGTTCTGGGTAATGGCCCGGCCCAGCGCCCGGCGCACCAGCGCGATGAGTTCGGAAGGCTCCGCGCTGCCGCCGTTGGCGCTCAAGCGAGGCACGTGCTCCGCCAGCACATCGATGATGGTGCGCATATCGCGGATCGGCACGTCTTCCTGCAGCAGCCCCTGCAGCACTTTTTGCAAGGTGGTGAGACTGACGGTTTTTGGCACGAAATCTTCTATCAGCTTGGGCGCCTCGCGCCCGATCCGATCGAGCAGTTGCTGCACCTCCTGGCGGCCGAGGAGTTCGCTACTGTAACGGTGCAATAGATGATTGAGATGGGTGGCCGCCACCGTACCGGGGTCGACCACGGTATATCCCGCCATCTGCGCGCGATCACGCAGGCTTTCCTCGATCCAGACCGCCGGCAGGCCGAAAGCCGGATCGGTGGTCGCCACGCCGTCCAGCGCTTCCGTGACGCCGCCCGGATCGATGGCGAGCCACAATCCCGGCATGGCTTCACCGCGTCCGACTTCGACCCCCGCCAGCAGGATCCGGTATTCGGTGGGCTTGAGTTCGAGATTGTCCCGTATGTGCACCACCGGCGGCAAAAAGCCGACGTCTTGGGCGAATTTTTTGCGCAGGCTCCGGATGCGCTGGAGCAGATCGCCCTGCTGGCTGGTGTCCACCAGCGGGATCAGGCGGTAGCCCACCTCCAGGCCCAGCGGATCGACCAGGGCCACATCATCCCAACTGGCCTCGGCCGAAGCCGCCTCGGCAACCGGCGCCGCCGTGGCGGCTTCTTGCTGCGCGGCCTCTTGCATCTGCCGCTCCTGGCGCTGCTGGATCATCCAGCCCACGCCCGCCAGGCAGGCCGCCAACAATAAAAAAGCGACATGCGGCATGCCGGGAATGATGCCGATGAGCCCGAGCACGCCCCCCGCGATGTACAGCACGCTGGGATTGGAGAATAGCTGCGAGGCCATTTGCTGGCCAATGTCTTGGTCGGTGGCCACCCGCGACACCACCACGCCGGCCGCGGTGGAGATCACCAGCGCCGGGATCTGCGCCACCAGGCCATCACCGATGGTCAGCAGCGTGTACGTGCGGCCGGCGTCGCCCAGCGACATGTCGTGCTGCGCGATGCCCACGATGAGGCCGCCAATGATCGTGATGGCCATGATCAGCAGGCCCGCCACGGCATCGCCCCGCACGAACTTGCTGGCGCCATCCATCGAGCCGTAGAACTCGGCTTCCTCGCCAACTTCGCGCCGCCGCCGCCGTGCCTCCTCCTCACCGATCAGGCCGGCGTTGAGGTCGGCATCGATGGCCATCTGCTTGCCCGGCATGGCGTCGAGGGTAAAGCGCGCGCCCACTTCGGCGATCCGGCCGGCGCCCTTGGTGATGACCATGAAGTTGATGATCACCAGAATGATGAACACCACGATCCCGACCGCGAAATTGCCACCCACCAGGAAGTGCCCGAAGGCCTCGATCACCTTGCCGGCGGCGTCGGGGCCGGTGTGGCCATTGAGGAGCACCACCCGGGTAGAGGCGATGTTGAGCGACAAGCGCAACAGCGTGGCGAACAGCAGCACCGATGGAAACGCCGCGAAATCAAGCGGCTTGGTCGTGAACATCGCCACCAGCAGCACCATCAGCGCCAGCGCGATATTGAAGGTAAAGAAAATATCGAGCAGGAAGGGCGGCAGCGGCAGCACCATCATGGCCAGCACCATGACGATGAGCAGTGGCCCGGCGATCAGGCGCGCGTGGCTGGCACCATTGGTGCGCAGCAGGGAGAGAATGGCGTTCATGCAGGGGAGGACAACGGGTCGAGTGCCGCCGGCACCGGCAGCCCGGCCGGAGCCTCGGGCTCGGGCCTGCCGTCGTCGCGTGCCGTGCGCAACTGGAATACCCAGGCCAGGACCTCCGCCACCGCCGTGTAGAGGGCGGCGGGGATCTCCTGCTCGAGTTCGACATGGCGATGCAGGGCACGGGCCAGCGGCGGCGCCTCGAGCAGCGGCACCCGGTGCTCGCGGGCGAGCTCGCGGATGCGTTGCGCGATCAGGCCGGTGCCTTTGGCCACCACCCGCGGCGCGCTCATGGCGCCGGCCTCGTAGCGCAGCGCCACCGCAAAATGGGTGGGGTTGGTGATCACGACGTCGGCCTTGGGCACCTCGGACATCATGCGACCGCGGGCGGCCTGGCGCTGCTGTTGCCGCAAGCGCGCCTTGAGCAGCGGATCGCCTTCGCTTTCCTTGTGCTCCTGCTTGACGTCTTCACGCGACATGCGCAGCTTTTTGTGGTGGTTCCAAATCTGGTACGGCGCATCGAATCCGGCAATCACCACCAGCGACGCGATGATGATCACCGCGCAAGTGGCCACCAATTGCAACGACCGGATGAGCGCGGCGGTGGGAGCCAGATGCATCAGGCGCAGCATGTCGTCGAGAAAATGGCCCAGCGCCATGGTGGCCACGCCGCCCACCAGAATGGCCTTGGCCACCGCCTTGGCCAGCTCCACCAGGGTATTGGCGGAAAAAATCCGGGCCAGCCCCTTCACCGGGTTGAGCTTGTTCAGATCGGGCTGCAGGGGCTTGCCGACGAACACCAGCCCGCCCAGCAGCACCGATCCCAGGATTGCCACCACCACCAGGGCGCCCAGCACCGGCAGTATGGCAAGGATGGCCTGCAGGACTTCGCGGCCGGCGCCGGCCAGCATCGCCTGGGTGTCGAAGATCCGGTGGGCGTCGAAGCGCATGCCGTGCACGATCAGCCCGCCAAGACCGCGGTACAACCATTCGGCACTCAGCCACAGGGTGCCGATGCCGGTCAGCAGCATCAGAAACGTCACCAGCTCGCGCGAGCGCGCCACCTGCCCTTCGTCACGCGCCTTTTCCAGGCGCCTGTCGGAGGCTGGTTCGGTTTTTTCGACGTCGCTTTCTTCGGCCATGCGGACTTCCGGGAGCGCGCGGCACGCGCGGCCGCCCTATGCGATAGGGCCGCCAAGGGGCGGCCCACTCCGCATTCTAGAATCCGCGCCGGCCCGCCGATGCGTCGAACAGGCCGGACAATGCAAGGCAATTTAGGCGATCCGGGGCCGCTCACAAGGAAACGCCGGGCCGCCCCAAGTTTCCTTGACCCCCTCGGGGAGCCTGACGCATAGCGGCAGGTCTGGAGGCGCTCAGAACCCCAGGCTCGACAGCAGATCGTCGACTTGGTCCTGATTGGTGACGATGTCATCCCGGCCTTCGGTGCTCACTTGTGGACCGTTGAGCAGGGTCTCGGCCTCCTGGCGGCGCTCGGGCTGAACGGTATCCAGCAGGACCTGGAGCAATTCGCGCTCGATGGCGCCGATCACCGCCATCATCTTGGTGATGACCTGACCCGTGAGATCCTGGAAATCCTGGGCCATCATGATTTCCATCAGCTGCGCCTGGGTGGCCGAAGTTCGTTCGGGCACCTCTTTGAGAAAGCCCCGCGTCGCGTCGACCAGTTCGCGGGCCTGATCGAGTTCGATCGGCGCCTCGAACCAGGATTGCCAGCGCTCGTCCAGGTGCCGGGCATCGCGCGTCAGCGCTTCCTGCAAAGGCTGGGCGGCTTCGGTGGCGTTGAGGACCCGATTGGCCGCCTGCTCGGTCATGTTCGCCACGTAGCGCAGGCGATCACGGGCATCGGGAATGGCCTCGGCGACTTCCTCGATGGCCCGGTCGAGGCCCAGTTCGCGCATGCTGTCGCGCAACATGCGGGTCATATTGCCGATGCGGATGACCAGATCTTCCGCGGCTTCGGGCGATGGAATATGAAACGGATGGATGGATTCTTGGCTCACGGCGCGGCTTCTCCTGCTAGCGGGTGGGGTTACTGTCCGAGCTTCTCGAAGATCTTGTTCAGCTTCTCTTCGAGGGTGGCCGCCGTGAACGGCTTGACCACATAACCGCTGGCGCCGGCCTGGGCCGCCGCCACGATATTCTCTTTTTTGGCTTCGGCGGTGACCATCAGCACCGGCAGGCTGGATAAGGCGGGGTCGGCACGGATGGCTTTGAGCATCGAGAGTCCGTCGAGGTTCGGCATGTTCCAGTCGGACACGACGAAATCGAAACCTCCGCTGCGGAGTTTATCCAGGGCCATCTGGCCGTCCTCGGCCTCGTCGACATTCTCGAATCCGAGCTCTTTCAATAAGTTGCGCACGATGCGGCGCATGGTGGGAAAGTCGTCCACCACGAGGAACTTGGTGCTTTTATTACTCATTTTCCCGCTTACTCCGAAAATACCGATACAGAAATCATAGGCGCGGCGGGCTATCAAACCCGGTTGCCGCGCTCGCCGAAGATCGCAATATTCGCCATCACTCGTTCCGCCATGCGATCGAGCGGCACGACTTCGTCGACACCGCCGGCGGCAATGGCTTCGCGCGGCATGCCGAACACCACGCAACTGGCCTCGTCCTGGGCCAGGGTGCGGGCACCCGCCTCGTGCATGTGGCGCATTCCCGCCGCTCCATCCTTGCCCATGCCAGTGAGAATGACGCCGATGGCGTTGCGGCCGGCCACCTGGGCGGCCGAGTCGAACAGCACATCGACCGACGGCCGATGCCGATTCACGGGCGGCCCGTCGTCGAGCTCGATAACGTAGTTGGCGCCGCTGCGGCTCAGGCGCATATGCCGGTCTCCGGGCGCAATGTAGGCATGGCCGGGCAGCACCCGTTCACCGTGCGTTCCTTCCGCCACCGTGATCCGGCAGGTCTGGTCGAGCCGCTGCGCAAACGACCGGGTAAAGCCGGCGGGCATATGCTGGGTAATGAGGATCGCCGGCGCGTCGGGCGGCATCGGGAGCAGCAATGTGCGGATGGCTTCGGTGCCCCCCGTGGAGGCGCCAACGATAATGAGCTTCTCGGTGCTGGAGAAGGGCCGGCGCAGCGGCGCCGCCGGAGCCGCCGCGACCGGCGCCGCGGGCCGGAGGCGGGCTCGCGCCGCGGCCCGGATCTTATCGGCGATCTGCTCGGCATATTCGAGCATGCCATCGCGGATGCCGAGCGCCGGTTTGCCCACGAAATCGACCGCGCCCAGTTCCAGCGCGCGCAGCGTGACTTCGGAGCCGCGCTGCGTGAGCGACGACACCATGACCACCGGCATCGGGCGCAGGCGCATCAGTTTTTCGAGGAAATCGAGGCCATCCATGCGCGGCATCTCGACGTCGAGCGTGAGCACGTCGGGATTGTGCTGCTTGATCAATTCGCGGGCCACCAGGGGGTCGGGCGCCGTGGCGACGACTTCAAGATCGGGCTGGGAGTTGATGATCTCCGTCATGAGCCGGCGGATCAAGGCCGAATCATCGACGCATATCACGCGGATGCGCCGCGAACCCGGCGCCGGAGGAAGAGAAGAAACAGCCATGTCGTTCAGGAATCCTCACGCTTGGGCAAGCCGAACAGCTCGAAACGCGGCTTGGGCGGATCGGCCTGCAAGTTGCCTCGCAGCTCCAGTTCGCGGCGCGCCAGCTCCTGGCCGGCCTTGCGCTGCGCCTGCATGCGGCGCATGAGCACCCTGCCGCTGCGCGGATAATAGTGAATGCGCCGGGGATAATCGCCGCGCAAATCCTGGGCCAGCACCGGAATCTGTTCGGTACGCAGATACTGCAAGGCGAAATCCGCGTTGCGTTCGCCGATGTTCAGCTGCCGCATCTGCTCGAGCACCGCGCCGCCGCCGAACACCTTGGCTTCCAGGCGCTCGCGCCGGGCGCCCGCCTTGAGCAGTTCGTTGATCAGGACTTCCATGGCGAAAGCGCCATAGCGCATCGATGCCGAGGCCGGACGCTCGGTATCGTCGCCACCCGGCAGCATGAAATGGTTCATGCCGCCCACGCCCGCCTGGGGGTCGCGGATACAGGCCGCCACACAGGAGCCGAGCACCGTGCTCAGAACGATGTCTTCGTCGGTGACGAAGTATTCGTTGGGTAAGAGCTTGACGACGTCGCAGCCCAGCCTCGGATCGCTCACGCGACGGCTGGCAAGCGCCTTATGGACCCCGCTCACTGGACGACCCTCCGGTCGCTGCGCGACTGCCTCCCCGAGGGAGGATTCGCGCTTGGGACGGCCCGGCGCGCTGAATGGACGACCCTCCGGTCGCTGCGCGACTGCCTCCCCGAGGGAGGATTCGCGCTTGGGACGGCCCGGCGCGCTGAATGGACGACCCTCCGGTCGCTGCGCGACTGCCTCCCCGAGGGAGGATTCGCGCTTGGGACGGCCCGGCGCGCTCATGCCGAATCCGCCACTCGCTCATAGACTGTTTGTCCCTTCAGGCGAAAGGCCTTGGTCAGGTAGGTGAAGTTTTCGGAGTGTCCGGCGAACAGCAGCCCTCCCGGCTTGAGCAAGGGCGCCATGCGCCGCAGAATCTCGGCCTGGGTGGGTTTATCGAAATAGATCATGACGTTGCGACAGAAGATCGCATCGACGGGCTCACGCAGCGGCCAATGGCGGTCGAGCAGATTGAGCGCCTCGAAACGGACGCGGGCCGCGACATGGGGCCGTACGCGCACCATGCCCTCCATCTTGCCGCGGCCTTTGAGGAAGTGCCGCCGCAGGAGATCGGGAGCGACTTTTTCGACGCGCTCGAAAGGGTACACCGCGCCGCGCGCCCGCTGCAGTACGTTGGTGTCGATGTCGGTGGCCAGGACCTGGGTATCGCCCAGCCGCGGTCCAAGCGCGTCGATCAGGGTGATGGCGATCGAATAGGGCTCTTCGCCGGTGGAGGCGGCGTTGCACCACACCTGCATCGGGCGGTTCAGGCGCCTGGCGTAGTCGGCCAGCATCGGGAAGTGATGAGCCTCCCGGAAGAACGCCGTGAGGTTGGTGGTCAGGGCATTGACGAACATTTCCCACTCGGCCGCCCGCTCGTCGGCGTCGAGCTCGGCCAGGTAGGGACCGAAGCCCGGCAGCTCGCGCGCGCGCAGCCGGCGAGCCAGCCGGCTGTACACCATCTCTCGCTTGTGGGTGCCCAGTGCGATTCCGGCCCGACGATGGATCATCGACCTCACGCGGGCGAAATCGGCATCGCTGAAGTCGAAGTGACGTTCACCCAGCGCGGCGCCAAGCACGGCGCCGGTATCGGCCATATTGCCCAAGGCCTACCCCGCCAGTGCCGGCGCGCCGCGTCCCGAAAAATCGTCGCGCTCGTCATCTTCCTCGATTTCGTCGGAGGCGTGGCTATCATGGCCATCGGCGTAACCGCCTTCGAGGGCCTGGGCGTCGACGTCGATGATCTCGGCCTCGTTGACCTTGAACGTTGCCATCGCCTCGAGCAGACGCGCGGCCTGCTCGTCGAGCGAGGACGCCGCGGCGGCGGCCTGTTCGACCAGTGCCGCGTTCTGCTGCGTGACTTCGTCCATCTGGGCCACGGCGCGGTTGACTTGATCGATCCCGCTGGACTGTTCCTCGGAGGCGGCCGAGATCTCGCCCATGATGTCGGTGACGCGCTGCACCGCCGTGACCACCTCGCGCATGGTTTCGCCGGCCTGCGACACCAGGTTGGTGCCGTTCTCGACTTCGCTCACCGAGGCCTGGATCAGCTCTTTGATCTCGCGTGCGGCCTGGGCGCTGCGCTGCGCCAGGGTACGCACCTCACCCGCCACGACCGCGAAGCCCTTGCCCTGCTCTCCGGCCCTGGCGGCTTCGACGGCAGCATTCAGCGCCAGAATGTTGGTTTGGAAGGCGATGCTGTCGATCACCGAGATGATCTCGGTGACCTTCTTGGAGCTCTCGGAAATACGCGACATGCTGTGGACCACCTCGCCCACCACTTGGCCGCCCTGCACCGCCGTGCCGGAGGCATTGGCCGACAGCTGATTGGCCTGGCGCGCGTTGTCGGCATTCTGTTTGACCGTGGACGCCAGCTCTTCCATGCTGGCGGCGGTTTCTTCGAGAGACGCCGCTTGCTGCTCGGTGCGGCTGGAGAGATCGGCGTTGCCGGCGGCGATCTCTCGCGAACCGGAATTGATTTCGTCGATACCGCGGCGCACCGACAAGACGGTTTTGCCCAGGCCCTGCTGCATGCGCTTGAGCGCCGCCATCAGCTTGCCGATCTCGTTGTTGCTGTTCACTTCGACCTTGCTGGTGAGATCGCCGACCGCGATGCGCTCGAAGTGGCCCTGCACCTCGGCCAGCGGCCGCAGCACCACGCGACCCAGGAATATCCTGGCGAGTATCATCAGCAGGGCACCGACGATCACCGCGCCGATCACCGCCAGGAGCGCGAGGCGGAAATTGCTCGCCACCTGGCCCTCGAGCGAACTGCGCACGCCATCGGCATAGCTGGTGAACTCATCGATCGAGGCCACGAACTGTTCGCCGCGCGGATTGCTGTGGTCGGTATTCACCATGTAGAAGCTGACGAAGTCGTCGCGGCGCAACGAATCGAGCAGGGTTTCGACTCCGTCGTCGATATAGCCCCGATAGCCGCGCAGCACGTTCATGTAGGCGCGGCGGCCGTCGGCATCGGCCAGCGGATGCTTTTGGAACTCGGCAAAGGTGCTCTTGGCGTTCTCGACGAGCTTCTCGGCGGCGGCAAGCTCTCCGGCCGCCGTCGCGCGGCGGCGCTGCGCGCTTTGCGTGGCGAATGCGGCGTCATCGCGCTGCGCGCTTTCGAACTCGCGGGCCGCGGCGAGCAGGCGCACCCGCGATTGCAGCAGGCTGCTGTTGATCACGTTGGCCTCGTAGGCCCTGGCGGCGATGACTTCCATTTCGTTGAAGGAGTTCACCGACTGCTTCAGGAAGAACAGGCCCATGCCGCCCATGGCGGCCAGCAACACCATGAACAGGCCCAGCACCATCATGAGTGCCGAGTTGACCGACAAGCTGCGCGTCCGCGCCTGTCGAGGAGTCTTCTTCTTGTCTCGTGCCATTTTCGGTAATCTCCTCGAAAATATCGCCTGGGATTGTTGTCATAACGGTAGGAGTGGGGTCGGGGCGCCAACCCTCAACGGTTTGCCGCCCCGAAACTGGGGGTCAGAAAGACTCCCAATCGTCGTCGTCGACCCGCGCACTGGCGGCCGGCGCGGCGGCCGCGCGCGCCCGGGAAGGCGGCTCGGCGGCACGGCGCGGCGCGGGCTCCGGCGCCGCGGTGGCGCGGGCCGCGCGCACCGGCGCCGCTTGCGTGGCGACGGCATTCACCCCGAGGCTCGAGAGCGAGGGCGAGGCGGCGGACTCCAGGCGCGGCGCCTGGAGTCCGGCACGAGGTGCGGCGGCAGCCTGGCGCCGCGCGGGGAGCTGGGGCGCACTGGCGGGCTTGCGCTCGGCCACGGCCCCGGCCGTCTTGGCGCTCTGGCGCAGCTGGAAGCCGGCCACCGCATCCCGCAGGCGGGTGGCCTGCTGCTCGAGCGAACTCGCGGCGGCGGCGGCCTCCTGGACCAGCGCGGCATTCTGTTGCGTGGTTTCATCCATTTGCGCCAGGGCGCGGCTGACACCCTCGATGTCGCTGGCCTGCTCGCCGGAGGCGGCGGAGATTTCACCGATGAGGTCGTTGACGCGGCGCACCGCATCGACGATCTCCTGCATGGTGCTGCCAGCCCGCTCCACCTGAGCCGAGCCCGCGGCCACCTTGCGGGTGGATTCGTCGATCAGGTCTTTGATCTCGCGAGCCGCCGCCGCGCTGCGCTGCGCCAGGGCGCGGACTTCGCTGGCCACCACGTTGAAGCCCTTGCCCTGTTCTCCGGCCCTGGCGGCCTCGACCGCCGCATTGAGCGCCAGGATGTTGGTCTGGAAGGCGATGCTGTCGATCACGCCGACGATCTCGGCGATTTTCTTGGAACTGCCCGCGATGTCTTGCATGGTGACGACGACGTCGCCCACCACCGAGCCGCCGGTGGATGCCACTTCGGAGGCTCCCGAGGCCAGCGTGGACGCCTGGCGCGCGTTGTCGGCATTGAGTTTCACGGCCGAGGCCAATTGTTCCATCGTGCTCGCGGTATGTTCGAGCGACGACGCCTGCTGCTCGGTGCGGCCCGAGAGGTTCTGGCTGCCGTCGGCAATCTCCCGCGAGCCGGACTCGATGGCATGGATGCCGCCGCGCACCGACTGGACCACGCGCTGTACGCTGCCCTGCATGCGGCCGATGGCCTGCACCAGGGCGCCGACTTCGTCGTCGCCGGCCTGGCCAAGCCGGCGGGTGAGATCGCCATGGGCCAGACGATCGCAGTGCTGGACCAATTGGCCCAGCGGTTGCAACACGCGCCGGCCCAGGCTCAGGCGCAGGGCCAGCAGGCCCAGCAATGCCAGGACCACGGCCACCGGCAGCACGACCCGGGCGGGAGTCTGCCAGGCTTCGAAGGCATCCGCCTGGCCTACCCAGCCAGCGGCGGCAACCACGAGGACGAGAATGGCGATGGCAAGCATCGACCACGTATAACGGCTGGCAATCTTTGTATTCATCATGAGTGCTTCCAGACCAGTGTGGGGCGTCAGGCGGCGACGCGATCGACCAGCGCCATCTCTTCGCTGGTCATGAGCTTTTCGATGTCGACGAGAATCAGCATGCGCCCGTCGATCGTGCCGAGCCCGGTGAGATATTCGGTGGACAAGGTGGAGCCGAACTCGGGCGCGGGGCGGATCTGTTCGCGATCCAGCATGAGGACATCGGAGACGCCATCGACCACGATGCCGACGATGCGGCCGCCCAGATTGAGGATGATCGCCACCGTCTGCTCATTGACTTCGGCCGATGCCATGCGGAACTTGATGCGCAGATCGACGATGGGCACGATCACGCCGCGCAGGTTGGTGACGCCCTGGATGAAGTCGGGTACGTTGGCGATGCGGGTCACGCTCTCGGGATCGTAGCCACGGATCTCCTGGACTTTGAGGATATCGACGCCGTATTCTTCGGCGCCGAGCGTGAATACGAGAAACTCTTGGCCGACACCGTCGTCGTGCCGGGTCTTGCTCTGATCTTCCATGATTTTTCTCTCTCAGGCGGATACGATCTCGGAGGCATTGAGGCGGGTGCGGTTGTTGCGCGCCAGCGCAAACACATCGACGATCAGGGCAACGCTGCCGTCGCCCAGGATGGTGGCGGCCGAAATGCCCGGCACCTTGCGATAATTGGTTTCCAGGCTCTTGACTACCACCTGGTGCTGGCCCACCAGTTGATCGACCATCAGCGCAAAGCGGCGGTCTTCGGCCTGCATGATGACGACGATGGCCTGTTCGGGGTCGGTTTGCGCGCCCGCCACGGCAAACGCGCGATGCAGCTCGACCAGTGGCAGATATTCGCCGCGCACATACAGCACGCGGTCGTCGCCCGCCAGGGACCGGAACTGATCGTTGGTGGGCTGCAGCGATTCGGTGACGTGGCTGAGCGGCAGGATGAAGACTTCCTGCCCCACCTTGACCGACATGCCGTCGAGGATGGCCAGGGTGAGCGGCAGTACGATCCGCGTGGTGGTGCCGCCACCGGGGCGCGAGCTGAGTTGCACGTGGCCGCCCATACCCTGGATATTGCGCTTGACGACATCCATGCCCACTCCTCGGCCGGAGACATCGGTGACCTGGCTGGCCGTGGAGAAACCCGGCGCAAAAATGAGCTGCCAAATATCTTCATCGGTGGGAGTGTCGCTGACGGCAATGCCTTGCGCGTGCGCCTTGGCCAGGATGCGCTCGCGATCGAGGCCGGCGCCATCGTCGGCGACCTCGATAATGATATTGCCGCCACTGTGCTGGGCGGACAGCGCCAGCCGACCGGTCTCGGCCTTGCCCGCCGCCAGGCGCAGGTCGGGAGTTTCGATCCCGTGATCGAGGCTGTTGCGCACCAGGTGGGTCAGTGGATCGATGATGCGTTCGATCAGGCCTTTGTCGAGTTCGGTGGCGCGGCCCGCCGTCACCAGCTCGACCTTCTTGTCCAGTTTGGCGGCAAGATCCCGGACCAGCCGCGGGAAGCGGCTAAAAACGTAATCCATCGGCATCATGCGGATGCCCATCACGGCCTCCTGCAGATCGCGGGCGTTGCGCTCGAGCTGCTCCATGCCATTGAGCAAGCGATCGTGCAAGGCGGGATCGAGGGTGGACACCGTTTGCTTGAGCATCGCCTGGGTGATGACGAGCTCGCCCACCAGGTTGATGAGCTGGTCGACCTTCTCGACGCCAACGCGAATGGAGCCGCCGTCTTTGTCGGCGCCCCGGCCCCCCGCTCCGGCGCCGTTGCCGCTGGCGCCACCGCTGCCACCACCATTGCCGGAGCCGCCGCCAGCGGACTGGGGCGAACCGCCGCCGGGCGCCTGCATGGCCGAGGCGGCGGCGATGGCCGCGGTGGCCGCGGCCGCCGCGCTCGGCTCCGCGCCGCCGCCGGGCTCGATGTGGATCTGACTGGCGTCGATAATGAAGCAGGCCACGGCTTCGAGGTCGTCGGCCGCGCAGGTGGACGCTAGCCACACGGTGGTGTTGGCCCCCTGCTCCGTTTGGCCGGTGACCTGGCCGAGATTGCCGAACTCTTCGACGAGCGCGTCGCGATCCTTGGCGGCAAGGCCGGTGAGCGTGATCTTGAATCGCCGCTCGCCCTCGGCAAGCGGCGGCGCGGCTTCGGGGCTGGCCGCCGCCACGGGCTGGGTCGCAGGCGCCGTCACCGGCAAGGCGGCCGGCGCCACCGCTGGCGGCGCCGTCATGGCGGCGGCGGTGGCGGCATCGAGCTGTTCGTGCGCCAGTTGCTGCAGTACGGCGCAGATACGGGCATAGGTTTCGGGCGCCGGCTCGGCATCGTTGCGGTAGGTCTCCAGCTGGCCATTCAGCACGTCTTTCGTTTCCAGAAAAATGTCGATCATGTCGGCCCGCAAGGCCATCTCGCCGCGCCGGATGGCATCGAGCAGGTTCTCGAGCAGATGCGTGGTTTCGGTGAGGGCCACGAAGCCGAAAGTGGCCGCGCCTCCCTTGATCGAATGGGCCGCGCGAAAAATGGCGTTGAGGTGCTCGGGGTCGGGCTCGTGGGCGTCGAGATCGAGTAGCAGCCGCTCCATTTCGGCCAACAGCTCATCGGCCTCCTCGAAAAAGGTCTGGTAGAACTGGCGGAGATCCAGGCCGTCACTCATCTTTGTTGTTCTCCTGCGTCAGGCCAATATGGATTCGATGACGTCGCACAGCAGTGCGACGTCGACCGGCTTGCTCAGCCAGCCCGTGGCTCCCGCCTGGCGTGCGGCTTCCTTGCTGGCGTCGTCGGTGTCGGTGGTAAGCACCAGGATGGGCAAGCCGGCATAGGCCGGAGCGGCCCGCAGCGCGCGCAACAGGCCCAGGCCATCGAGCACCGGCATGTTCCAATCGGTGATCACCAGATCGGGCACTGTTGGGCGGGCCGCGAGCTCGTCGAGCGCCTGCTGGCCATGCGAGGCGGACCAGACCGTCCAGCCCGCCGCTTCGAGGGCGGACTCGACGATCCGGCGCAAGGTGGCTGAGTCATCTACGACGAGAGCGGTACGGATCATGGCTGTTCCGGTAACGAAGGGTTGAGCTCCAGCTCGGCGCCGGCAGCGGCGTGATGCCCGTTGCCGGCGGGCGATGCCGCTTCGGGGCCCGACAAACCGCTCTCCAGCGAATGCCGGAGCAACTCGGCCGCCGAGGCGTTCTCGCGCTCGATACGCCGCTGCGTGGCGTTGTTCAACACCACCAGGCTGATACGACGGTTGACGGCTGCAAACGGATTATCTTTAACCAGGTTCATGCTGGAGGCCAGGCCGATGACCCGCATGACCTTGGTTTCGTCCATCCCGCCGGCCACCAGCTCGCGGCGCGAGGCGTTGGCGCGATCGGCCGAGAGTTCCCAGTTGCTGTACGAACGCTCGCCGCTGGCGTATGGCGTGGCGTCGGTATGGCCCGACAGACTGATCTTGTTGGGAAGGTCGTTGAGCGTCGGGCCGATCTCGCGCAGGATCGCCCGCATATGGGGCTCGACCGCGCTGCTGCCGGTGCGGAACATCGGACGCTCTTGATCATCGACGATCTGGATACGCAGGCCCTCGCTGGTGATGTCGAGCAGCAGTTGCGGCCGGTACTGGCGCAGGACCGGACTTTGTTCGATCAGGGTGTCGAGCCGGTGGCGGAGGTTTTCGAGGCGGGAGGCGTCGCGACGATCGGCCTCGGACTGCTGGCGGCTGATGGGCGATGGATCGGAGCGCCGGACGTCGCCAGGCTGGGGCGAGATTTCGCCGCCATGCAAGGGGATGGCGCTTTGGCTGGAACTGCTCTGCTGGCCGCCCGACACCGCCACGCGCAGCGGCATCTGGAAATACTCCGCCAGGCCGCGACGGTCGGCCGCCGACGTGATGCTCACCAGCCACATCACGAGGAAAAACGCCATCATGGCCGTCATGAAGTCGGCGTAGGCGATTTTCCAGCTGCCGAGATGCGGTTTTTCGGGGCGGCGGCGGCCCCGCCGGATGACGATACGATCGGAATCGGGACCGGCCATGGCACGCCCCTACTTGCTCTTGGCCGACCTGACGTGTTCGTCGAGCTCGGCGAAAGTGGGACGTTCGGTGGAGTACAGCACCTTGCGCCCGAACTCGACCGCCAGCGGCGGCGGATAGCCATTGAGATTGGCCAGCAGGGTGATCTTGATGCACTCGAAGAGCTTGACCGTTTCGGCGTTGAGGCGGTCGACCCGCGACGCCAGCGGCGCGACGAAGCCATAGGCCAGCAGGATGCCCAGAAAGGTGCCGACCATGGCCTTGGAGATCAGGTCGCCGAGAATGGCGGGTGGCTGGTCGATCGCCGCCAGGGCATGCACCACGCCGAGCACCGCGGCGACGATGCCGAACGCCGGCAAGGCATCGGCCACGGCGCGCAGCGCGGTGGCGGGTACTTCGCTCTCGTGGCGGAAGGTTTCGATCTCCTCGTCCATCAGGGTTTCGATCTCCAGCGCACTCATGTTGCCGCTGACCATCAAGCGCAGGTAGTCGGTGAGGAAGGTGATCATGCCGCGATCGGCCATCAGCTTGGGATAGTTGGCAAAGATCGGGCTGGCGGCGGGGTCTTCCACGTGGCTTTCGAGCGCCATCATGCCCTCGCGCCGCGCCTTGAGCAGCAGCACGTAGAGCAGGGACATCAAGTCGAGATAGAGCGACTTATCGTATTTGGACGAATGCAGCAACTGCGGCAGAACCGTGAGAGTGGCGCGCAACGATTTGAAGTTATTGGCGGCCAGAAAGGAGCCCACCGCCGCGCCGCCGATAATGAGGACTTCCAGGGGCTGGTAGAGCGCGCCGAGATGTCCACCGATCAGGGCATACCCGCCGAAGACCGATAGTGCGACGATGATGAAACCGAGGAGTATCAGCACGGTTGACCTTTGGAGAGCGGGATGACGACGAGACGGCGCGGGCCCGCGGGAGCCCGCGCGGCGGCGATTCTAGCCTGCCAATGCGGGAACATTGGGGCCTCGAACGACGGCCTGCGTCAGGCTTTGGCTGGCACGCTCCTTGCAGGCGCGCGGCGGTGGGCGGCAGATGGCACAAACGAAATTGGCGGTGGGCTCGTAGGCCCGCACCACGAAATGGCCACCGCACTTTTGGCAGGGTGCCAGCTCGAGCATGCCGGCGTCGAAGAAGCGGACGAGGATCCAGGCCCGGGTAAAGCTCAACAGCGGCTCCTGCCCGGGCTCGACGTGCTCGAGATAAAGCCGATAGGCCCCCATCAGCGCTTTCACCCCATGCACCGAGGCGTGGTTTTCGAGATAGCGATGGATGTTGTAGAACATCGAGCCGTGGATGTTCGGCAGCCAGGTCATGAACCAGTCGACCGAAAACGGCAACATGCCCTTGGGAGGAGAAACACCCCGAAGCTCTTTGTAGAGCCGGATGAGCCGTTCGCGGCTGAGATCGGTTTCCGACTCCAGGAGTTGCAGACGCGCGCCAAGCTTGATGAGCTCGATGGCCAGCTGGATCTGGCTGGCCTCGCGCACCACGCTTTTGGTTGCCATCGTGATGGTCTCTTCGGGGAAGTGAATGAAAGGCGGCGGCTCGGCTTCAGCCGATCTGCTCGGCGGGCTGACCCGCCAACAACACCGTGGCGTGGGCCTGCTGCAGCACCCCATCCAGCGTGTCCCGGCCGATGGTGGCCAGCATGGAGGCGTCGTCGAAGCGGAAGCGGCACAGCAGCGAACTGGAACTGGCGAGGCGGATGAGCTGCGACAGGCTGAGGCGCCGGAGAATGTCGGCGACTTCTTCGCTCAGCCCGAGCCGGAACAGTGCCGTGGGCAGGTCTTCGTTGAGCATGCGTTGCACCAGCAGGAGATAAGAGAGATTGATCTCGCGGATCTCTGCCAGAAGAGGATTGCGGCTTTCCATGAGGTATCGGATACCGGAAAAAAGACTGGCGAGGACCTGCCCGGGCGCTATTGGACCGGCCAGGACGGTAAGAAGGAGCCGGAAAGAGCGGGTGACGGACCACCCTGCCTTTCAGGCTCCTCTCAAATTGCTCACGAATAGTATCACTGATTTGTGTTCAGATGAATCAATTCGCCACCATGTCGCAAAATATTCACCCAAGGTTTGCAGATTACCTCAACCGCCTCATTTTCGTTACATTCATGCGGACGCAAATCGCCAAAACACCCGGTGTTTCATGCTGTTGTTCGCGCAAGCCTCTGCGCCGCGATGCGGCACAATAGGTTTTGCATCATCTCCGGCCGCCGCTACGGCAAGCGGCGGGGCTGGTACTCTTCTTCGCCCTATGCCCCACCCTTCGCAACCAAACGCCGCCCTTCCCGCTTCCAGCCCGTCCCGGCGGCCCGCCACGGGACGCCGGGCGCCCGCGGCCTACGACCAGAACCAGCATGATGCGCTCATGGTGCAGCATGCGCCGCTGGTTCGCCGGCTGGCCCTGCGGCTGGCCGGCCGGCTGCCGGCCAACGTCGAACTCGACGATCTGATCCAGGCCGGGATGATGGGCCTGCTCGACGCCGTCAAACGCTACCGGGAAGTGGCCACCGCCCAGTTCGAAACCTATGCCACCCAGCGCATCCGCGGCGCCATGCTCGACGAACTCCGGCGCATGGACTGGATGCCCCGCAGCGTGCGCGAACGCAGCCGGCGCCTCGAAGAAGCCCTGCACGCCACCAGCCAGCAGCTGGGCCGCCAGCCTACCGAGGGCGAGATCGCGGCCTTCCTCGAACTCCCGCTCGATGAGTACCAGGCCTTGCTGCACGATGCCCAGGGGGCCCAATTACTCTATCTCGATGATCTCGGCGGCGATCCCGATGCTTCCCTGACCACGGAAGCCAACGGCGATCCCTTGCAGGTCGGGCTCACCGACGACCCCCTTGCCGCCTTGCTGGCCAAAGGCTTGCGCGACACCCTGGTCGCCGCCATCGAACAGCTACCCGAGCGCGAGAAGCTGCTGCTCAGCCTCTATTATGAGCAGGGCCTCAATCTCAAGGAAATCGGCTTGGTCCTGGAAGTCACCGAGGCGCGCGTCAGTCAGTTGCGCTCGCAGGCCATCGCCCGGTTGCGCAACCATATGGCACGAGCCTGACCCGCCCGGCCGCAGGGTCTCAGCCGGAGGCCTTGCGCCAGGGTTTGTGCAGCACCAGGTGGGCCAATGCTCCCAGCACCACGCCCCAGAAAGCGGACGCCAGGCCAAGAAACGTCATGCCCGAGGCCGTGGCCACGAAAGTGATCAGGGCCGCTTCGCGGTGGGACTCCGCCTGCACGGTTTCGATCAGATTGGCGCCGATGGCGCCCAGCAGCGCAAGGCCGGCCAGAATGGCCACGAACTGCGTCGGCAGCGAGGTGAATAAATGCACGATGCTGCCGGCGAACAATGCCCCCACCAGATAGAACGCGCCATTGGCCACCCCGGCCACGTAGCGGCGCCGGGGGTCTTCATGCGCATCGGGGCCGGTGCACAAGGCCGCGGTGATCGCCGCCAACACCACGGTGATACCGCCAAACACGGCCGTGCCCAACGAGGCCAGGCTCGTTACCGCCAGGATGGGCCTGGCCTGGGTGGCGTAGCCCGACACGCGCAGGATCGCCATGCCGGGCAGAAACTGGCCCGTCAGGCTGACCAGTGCCAACGGCAGCGCCAGGCTCAGCGTTGAGGTCCAGCTGAACTCCGGCATGAAGAACATGGGCCGCGCGATCTCGAGCTCGAAGCCGCCAATCGAAAAACCGCCCGGCCCCACCGAAATCGCCACCCCCACCAGCAACACCAGCACGATCGCATAACGCGGGATCAGCCGCCGGAAAACGATGTGGCTGATGAACATGCCCAAGGCGAGGGCCGGCATGCTACCCACTGCCTGGAAGGCGCCGACGCCGAACTGGAACAGGATGCCGGCCATCATGCCGGCCGCAATGCCTCGGGGGATATAGGCGATGAGACGATCGAAGCTGCCCGAGACACCGATCACGAACAACAGCGCCGCCGCGGTCATGTAGGCACCAACGGCCTCGCCCAGCGACAGGCCGGGAAACAGCGTGACGAGCAGCGCGGTACCCGGCGCCGACCAGGCGGTAACCACCGGCACCTTGAGCCACACACTGAGCACGATCCCCGAAATCGCCGCTCCCAGCGAGATCGCCCAGACCCAGGATGTCATGACATCGGTCGAGACGCCAGCCGACTGCGCGGCCTGGAAAAAAATGACCAGCGGCCCCGAATAGGACACCAGCACGGCCAAAAAGCCGGCCATGACGGCCGACAGAGACCAATCGCGCCAAGGCATGCAACGCCTCCGATAAACGAAAATGGACGTATGGTGGCCCCGGCTGCCCGAATGCACTGACGCCCTGATGGGAACTCAGGCGGGGGCCTGCTCGACGAAACGGGCCGCGGCATAGGATGGGCGGCTGCGTATGCGCTCCTGCCAAACCGCCACGGCCGGCCAATCGCCGGCCAGATCATAGTCGTGGAGCGTGGATAAACGTTCGACGAACGGAAACGCATTGATGTCGGCCAGGGTCAGTTGCCCCTCGACGAGCCAATCCGCATTCTCGAGCGCCTGTTCGAGGCGTTGCAAAAAGCCCCGCAGCTTGCCATGCGCCTCGGCCAGCTCCTCGGCGCTGAAGCCTCGTTCCGCGGCTGCCCGCCAGCGCGCCGCCGTGATCGGATTGGCAATGCGGGCGATCATGGCCGCCTTGCGCTCGGGCGTCCAGCGCGAGATGGCGGGATAGAGATTCTGCTGAAAACTGGGAATCTTGACCGGTATGGTGATGTCGTCGTCCACCCAGCGGTTCCACTGCGCCACCCTGGCCCGTGCCAGAGGACTGGCGGGCATCAGGGCGGGCTGCGGGAACGCCGCCTCGAGATAGTCGTTGATGATCGTGGACTCGGCCAACACGGCGTCGCCATGCACGAGTACCGGCAGCTCGGCCTTGGGGTTGAGGGCAAGAAACGCCGGAGCGTGTTGTTCGCCCTCCCGTAAATCGATGAGGCGCCCCTCGTAGGCCAGCCCTTTCTCGGCCAAAGCGAGTCGAACCTTCTGCGAACAAGTGGAAGTCCAGGCGTGATACAGAATCAGCATGGTCGTCGTCTCCGGAATCATGAGTGTTCTGCGGCGGCGGCTTCACGACCGAGCGGAGCCGCGCCAGGCAGAACTGTAGCATCGCCACACCCGATGGCCGTAGCGGGCGCCAGCCGCCCCAGCCGCTCCGGCTCGAGATCTTTCGGATACTTTTGTTAAAAATGCTACCAGGGTAGATGCAAATTGTTTCCATAAAACACCGCCTCCCGAAACGCTCCCGGTCAGATCAAAAAGTCGGGCGGCTCCCAGGTGCACAGCGTTGCGTTTTACGCACGCCGGTTACCTTCCACGTTTTGGCTTTAGGAACAAAAGCTGGTACACCTATTGTTAAGCTCACTAGTGCCAGGCAGGTGATTTACCGCTGGCACCGTTCCAGCTCCCCTTCGGGAACTCGGCACGCTGCCACCTCTCTCACTGGCTAAAGCACTCTCTTATGGTGTGCTGGCCCGGATGGCGGGCCGCTCAGTCCGTCATCCGGCCAAGTTGAATCGGGCGCCCGGTGTTCCGCGCCCCCGGAGGTGAACCGTGACGAATCTGTTCGAAGGCTTCAAAGCGCAATTCGCGCAATCGCAGCAATCCGATATGTCGTTGGCCGAGTATCTTGAGCTCTGCCGCGACGATCCCATGGCTTATGCCTCGGCCGCGGAGCGCATGCTCGCGGCGATCGGTGAGGCCGAGATGGTGGACACGCGCCAGGATCCCCGATTATCCCGGCTGTTCGGCAACCGGATCATTCCTCGCTATCCCGCCTTCAACGAGTTCTACGGCATGGAGGACGCGATCGCGCAAATCGTGGCGTTTTTCCGCCATGCCGCCCAAGGCCTGGAAGAACGCAAACAGATTCTGTATTTGTTGGGCCCGGTGGGCGGCGGCAAGTCCTCGATCGCCGAACGCCTCAAGCAATTGATGGAACACTATCCCATCTATACCCTGCAGGGCTCGCCGGTACATGAGTCGCCGCTGGGCCTGTTCCATCCCCAGCACTTCGGCGAACAACTCGAGGCCGAGTACAGGATTCCGCGCCGCTATCTCCACGGCATCCTGTCGCCGTGGGCGATCAAGCGCCTGGAGGAGTTCGAGGGCGACATCAGCCGCTTCCGGGTCGCCCGGGTGCATCCGTCGGTCTTGCGCCAGATAGCCATCGCCAAGACCGAGCCCGGCGACGAAAACAATCAGGACATTTCCTCGCTGGTCGGCAAGGTGGACATTCGCAAGCTCGATCGCCACTCGCAAGACGATCCCGACGCCTATAGCTATTCGGGCGGCCTGTGCCTGGCCAACCAAGGGCTGCTCGAGTTCGTGGAGATGTTCAAGGCCCCCATCAAGATGCTCCACCCCCTGCTCACCGCCACCCAGGAGGGCAACTTCAAGGGCACCGAGGGCTTCTCGGCCATCCCGTTCAATGGCGTGGTGCTGGCGCACTCCAACGAATCCGAATGGCAGACCTTCCGCAACAACAAGCACAACGAGGCCTTCCTCGATCGCATCTACGTGGTCAAGGTGCCCTACTGCCTGCAGGTGTCCGAAGAGGTCCGCATCTACCGCAAACTCCTCCAGCACAGCTCGCTGTCGCAGGCGCCATGCGCTCCAGGCACCCTCGAAATGATGGCGCAATTCTCGGTGCTCACGCGCTTGAAGGAACCCGAGAACTCCAGCCTTTACTCCAAGATGCGGGTCTACGACGGCGAGAGCCTGAAAGACGTCGATCCCAAGGCCAAGTCGCTGCAGGAATACAAGGATTACGCCGGCACCGACGAAGGCATGAGCGGCATTTCCACTCGATTCGCCTTCAAGATCCTGTCGGCCGTATTCAACTACGATGCCACCGAGGTGGCGGCCAACCCGGTGCACCTGATGTACGTACTGGAGCAGCGCCTGGGCCGCGAAGACTTCCCCGACGACGTCAAGCGCCGCTACGTGGAGTTCATCAAAGGCTATCTCGCGCCCCGGTATGCCGAATTCGTGGGCAAAGAAATCCAGACCTCCTACCTCGAATCGTATTCGGAGTACGGCCAGAATATTTTCGATCGCTACGTGACCTACGCCGATTGCTGGATCCAGGACGAAGAATTCCGCGACCCCGAAACCGGCGAGCTGTTCAACCGCGCGGCGCTCAATGCCGAGCTCGAAAAGATCGAAAAGCCGGCCGGCATCGTCAACCCCAAAGACTTCCGCAACGAAATCGTCAATTTCGTGCTGCGGGCACGCGCCAATAACCAGGGCAATAACCCCAAGTGGACGAGCTACGAGAAGCTGCGCGAGGTCATCGAGAAGAAAATGTTCTCGAATACCGAAGAGTTGCTGCCGGTGATCTCGTTCAACACCAAATCCTCGGCCGAAGACCGCAACAAGCACGAAAGCTTCGTGGCCCGCATGGTCGAAAAAGGCTATACCGAGAAGCAAGTCCGCCTGCTTTGCGAATGGTATCTGCGCGTTCGCCAATCCTCTTGAGTGCAACACCATGAACTCCTTGATAGACCGCCGCCTGAATGGCCGCAACAAAAGCGCGGTCAACCGGGCTCGCTTCATCCGCCGATATCAGAGCCAGATCCGGCGGGCGGTGCGCGACATGGTGGACACGCGTTCGCTGCAAGATATGGACCGCGGCGGCGACGTTCATTTACCGGCGCGCGACATCGCCGAGCCCACCTTCCATCACGGGCCCGGCGGCGACCGCGAGATCGTGCATCCCGGCAACCGCGAGTTCAATCGGGGCGACCGGATCAACCGGCCACCCCAGGGCGGCGGGGCCGGCAAGGGCGAACCCGGACACGGCGAATCGGTGGACGATTTCATCTTCACCCTGACCCGTGAAGAATTCCTCAATCTGTTCTTCGAAGATCTCGAACTGCCCCACCTCGTTCGCAACCAACTGGGGGAAACCCGCCAGCAGCAATGGCAGCGCGCCGGCTATACCGTCAGCGGGCCTCCCAGCCAGCTCTCGGTGCGACGCACGCTGCAAACCTCGCTGGCCCGGCGCATCGCGCTGGGCGCGGGGGCACGCAGCCGGCTGGCCCTGGCCGAAGACGCCCTGGCCGCGGCGCGGGCAAGCGGCGCCGCCCCGAGCCGCCTGGCCGAGCTCCAACTCGAACTCGACGAAGCCAAAGCCCAGTTGGCGCGGGTGCCGTTCCTGGACGACGTCGACCTGCGCTATCGCCATCGCGTGGCCACGCCGGCGCCGGTGGCCCAGGCCGTCATGTTCTGCATGATGGACGTCTCGGGCTCGATGGACGAGAACAAAAAAGATCTCGCCAAGCGCTTCTTCTCGTTGCTGTATTTGTTCCTGACGCAGCACTACGAAACCGTCGATCTGGTCTTCATCCGCCATACCGACAACGCCGAAGAAGTCGACGAAGCCACCTTCTTCCATGATCGCAAAAGCGGCGGCACGGTCGTGCTCTCCGCCCTTGAACTGATGGAAGAAATCGTTCGCCAGCGCTACCCGGCCACCGAATGGAATGTCTACGCCGCCCAGGCCAGCGACGGCGACGCCTTTGGCGCCGACGCCGGGCGCAGCGCCCGCTTCCTGGCCGAGCATCTCTTGCCGCTGACCCGCTATTTCGCCTATATCGAAGTTCTCGATCCGGGCGATCACCGCCGCAGCGCGCTCTGGGCCGAGTACGAACGCCACGGCTCGGAGCATTTCGCGATGCGCCGCGTTCGCGAGCGGCGCGAGATCTACCCGGTATTCCGCGAACTGTTCCGCAAGGAGCCGACATGAGCACCGTCGCCGCCTACCCCACCACCGACGCCCCGGCCGAAAAACTCTCCGCCGGGCCCGACTGGACCTTCGAGACCATCCGCGAGTACGACGTGGCGATCGCCGAAGTCGCCGAAGGCTATCGTCTCGACACCTACCCCAACCAGATCGAGATCATTTCGTCGGAACAAATGCTGGACGCCTACGCCTCGGCGGGCCTGCCGATCGGCTACCCGCATTGGTCGTACGGCAAGGAGTTCATCCGCAACGAGGCTTCGTATCGCCGCGGCGCCCAGGGCCTGGCCTACGAGATCGTCATCAACGCCAATCCCTGCATCTCGTACCTGATGGAAGAAAACACCATGGCCATGCAGGCCCTGGTGGTGGCCCACGCCTGCTACGGCCACAATGCCTTCTTCAAGGGCAATTATTTATTCCGACAATGGACCGACGCCGACGGCGTGCTGGATTATCTGGTGTTTGCCCGCCGCTACATCATGCAATGCGAAGAACGCCATGGCATCGAGGCGGTGGAAGCCCTGCTCGACTCCTGCCATGCGTTGATGCACCACGGCGTTGATCGCTACCGCCGCGCCATGCCTCCTTCGCTGGCCGACGAAGCGCAGCGGCAGCACGAGCGCGAGGAACATGCGCGACTGCAGTTCAACGATCTCTGGCGCACCGTGCCGCGCGGCGGCGACGCCCGCGAGCGTCAGCGGCGCGCCGCCGAGGTCTTTCCGCCCGAGCCCGAAGAGAACCTGCTGTATTTCATCGAAAAACACGCCCCCAAGCTGGAGCCCTGGCAAAAGGAAGTGGTGCGCATCGTCCGCAAACTGGGGCAGTACTTCTACCCCCAGATGCAAACCAAGGTGATGAATGAGGGCTGGGCCACCTTCTGGCACTACACCCTGCTCAACCACCTGTACGACCAGGGACGGGTGCACGACGGCGTCATGCTCGAAGTGCTGCAGAACCACAGTGGCGTGGTGGCGCAGCCCGCCTTCGATCATCCCGCCTACCGCGGGCTCAACCCCTATGCCCTGGGCTTTGCCATGATGCGCGACATCCGTCGCATCTGCGAATCGCCCACACCCGAAGACCGCGCCTGGTTTCCCGACATCGCCGGCAGCGACTGGCGCGAGACGCTGGAATTCGCCATGCGCAACTTCAAGGACGAGTCCTTCATCGCGCAATTTTTATCGCCCAAGCTGATCCGCGAATTCCGGCTGTTCGCCGTGGCCGACCACGAAATGGAGCCGCAACTGCTGATCGACTCCATCCACGATGACGAAGGCTACCGCCGCGTGCGCCAACTGATGTCGCGTCAATACGATCGCGACGATCTCATCCCCGACATCCAGGTATGGCGCTACCAGCGCGACACCGACCGCACCTTGGTGCTACGCCATCGCCAGCGCCGCAACCGGCCGCTGGCGGCCAGCGACGCCGACGAGGTAATGAAGCATCTGCGCCGGCTATGGGGTTTTCGGGTAAGGCTGGAAGAGGTGAACAGCTATGGGGAGATTGCGCATGTGAGGGAGGCGTAACATCAAGGCAAGCGATGCAACGCAAGATCCCGGCCAGCCGCGAAAGCAAGACCGCTCTCGCGGCTACCGCTTTGGTACGCTCGCGGCCTCTACGGCTCAAGCTGAATATGGTTTTCGCGAATCAAGCGGCCTCTGCTGGCAAAATCCCGGCGCTGTTCCTCCGCTAGCGCTTCCGGCGTCTCATCGGCGACCAACAGGCCAAGTTTCTGCAAGTTCGCCTTGTTTTCTGCGCTATTTAGTGCTTGACGGATGATACCGTTATAGAACTCCACATGTTCGGGACTCATACCTGCCGGCCCAAAGAAAGCCAGCCACGAGTTTAACTCTATCCCGGGGATAACCTCATTGATCGCCGGTATATCTGGCAACCCCGGAAACCGATCGCCACTCGTCACGCCATAGGCCTTGATAGCTCCGCTGCGGATATGTGGCTCTGCCACCGCGAGAGTCGAGAACAAGAAAGGGAATTCGCCACCCAATAAATTCGTCATGGCTTGTGCCCCTCCAGAAAATGGCACATGAGTCATTGGCGTACCGACCATGTTACTAAAAAGCGCCCCCGACAAATGATGGGGCGAGCCGACTCCAGGGCTGGCATAGAATAGCGGTGACTTTTCTACCTTGATGAATTCGACAAGTTCCGGCAGCGTATCTGCGGGCACATCGGGGCGCCCGACGAGAACGATCATATTGGTTCCAGCCTTGGCCAGCGGTGTGAAATCATCAACCGGATGATACGGAAAATTTTCGAATAAATAATAGTTTCCCGCATGGGTGGCGTCGGTCCCGATCAATATCGTGCAACCGTCTGGCTTGCTACGCCGCGCCACATAGGCGGACCCAATGTTGCCACTGGCGCCGGGTCGGTTTTCGATATAACTGCTTTTCCCCGTCGTCTGCGTAATGTGCTCCGATACCATCCGGGCCACGACATTGGTAATGGCACCAGGGGGATAAGGCTCGACGATCTTGATCGCGCTGCAATCCGGGACAGTGGTCGCCGCCATGGCTGCCGACGCTATCCCGGTAGCCAATAGGGCGATACCGCGCGAGCAATAGGTCAATATTTTATACTTCATCTCACTTCCTCTTTGGACGTTATGGATTCACCATCATTGGACAAACATGATGGATTTTTGAATATGGGAATCCCGAGCCGCCGATAAAAACACAAGGAGGCCGGGGAGCGCTCTGGTGCGGGGCTAATCTTGGGGATCGAGGCGTTTGGCAACCCCTGCCCGCATAAGCTGACTGGCATAGCCCAGCAAGGCCTGGTCATTAAATCGATGCGAGACAATCGTATAACCCAAGGGCAGAGTCAAGGCATCCTCCGCTCCCGGCAAGTTAATACAAGGAGCGTGTAGCAGCGTCCACATCGCATTGAAGACAGGATCGCCCGTGCTCTGCAGGCCTTGCGGCGCGAAGCCCGCACTGCTGGGCGCAATGATGAAGTCGAAGCCACTGGCGAGCTCATCGAACTCGCTCCGGCAACGCGCCGCCAGGTCGTAGGCTTGCACCAAGGATATGGCGCGATCTTCCGCGCCGGCTAGATAATGGTCGCGAATAAAAGGATGCAAGCGATGTTGCTCGGCCAAGAATTCGGGTAAAAAGCTGGCTCTTCCTTCTGCGCGATTGATAATATGCGCGGCTTGGTTCAGGCGCCCAAAATGCGCTGGCAACTCGATGTCCTCCACCTGGCTCCCGAGCGCTTGGAGCCGCCGCCTTACCCCAGCCAGAAGATGCTGGGTTTCTGGCGCGGCGAGATGCCAATAAGGTGTCTGGCATATCCCGACTTTGGCATCGGCCAGGCTCTTTGCCTCACTGCTCTCCAAGGGAATAGCATTAGCTACATCAAATGCCTCGAATACCTTGGCCAGCCCCAAAGGATCCCGGCAGTACCAGCCTATCGTATCGAGCGTCGGCGAATAAGACTTGACGCCATCTGTAGAGACCAGGCCCCACGTAGGCTTAAAAGCATAGACACCACAAAATGAAGCGGGACGGATGATGGAACCCGCCGTTTGCGTTCCCAACGCAACAGGCACATGGCCATCGGCCACCGCCGCCGCCGAGCCCGAGGAAGAGCCGCCTGGCGTTCTTGATAGATCATGCGGGTTTCGCGTGAGTGCCTTACGAGCATTCGATGCAAACTCCACGGTCTCGGTCTTGCCAAAAACCAGCCCTCCGGCTGCGCGGATAACCGCCACGCACGCCGCATCGATTTTCGGAAAAAAATCGCGATAGATTGGAGAATTGAACTGCGTCGGCATATCCGACGTCATCATGATGTCCTTGATCCCTACCGGGACACCCTGCAAAGGCCGGTTGGGATCGCCTTTGTCGATCTCCCTGGCCTCCTCAATTACCCGATGAGAATCCCACCAGGCCCACGCTTTTATCTTTGGATCACGGGCCGTTACTCTTTCCAGGCAAGAACGCGCCCAGTCTTCAGCCGTTTTATCGCCCTGCCGAATGGCTGCAAGCCCCAACGACACACCGTACGCCCACATGATATTCCTTTGAAGCAATATGAATAAAATGCAATGCGGGCACCTTAGCAGCATCCCCTGATATATTCAACAAGACGCAAATTATTATAATTAGAATAACTTTGTCTCAAAGCACTCTGAAAATTATTTGAAATTTTTAGGCCCCCCCCAAAAAGTGAAAGCCGCAGACAGCCGAATGGCGGCTGGCCGGGACTTCTGCAAGCGCACCGGCCTTGACGGAATGTAGCGCGGCGCATTCCGCCAAGACCGGTGTCGCCACGCAGCGGGCTCAGCCGTCTTCCAGCTTCAGCCAATCGGCCAAGCCCACGATATCCTGGTAATCCTCGAACGACACCGCGGTGTCTTCGTAGCTCATGGCGAAGCGCTGCGAGCGGAGATCCCGCAGGGCCTCCTCCATCACCTTGACCGTGCGCATTAACAAATGCAGCCCGTAAGGCAGGATGCGAAAACCCATTTCGTGATAAGCCTGCGGCGGCAGGATCGGCGTTCTGCCGCCCTCCAGCGGATTGGCCAATTGCGGCACATCGAACGCCTTGCCGATGATGCGAAGCTCTTCCTCGGTATGCGGCGCCTCGATGAACAGACCATCGGCCCCGGCTTCCAGATAGGCTTCGGCGCGTCGCAGCGCGTCGTCCAGGCCATGCACTTCGCGCGCGTCGGTGCGCGCAATGATGAAGGTTTCGGAATTCAAGCGACTGCGGGACATGGCGCGCACCTTGCGCACCATGTCTTCCATCGGCACCACGCGCTTGCCATCCAGGTGGCCGCAGCGCTTGGGCCAGAGTTGATCCTCGACCATGACCGCCGACACGCCCAGCCGCTCGTAGCTCTGCAGCGTATGCACGGCGCTCTTGGCGTCGCCGTAGCCGTCGTCCATATCCACCAGAGCGGGCAAATCGCAGGCGGCCAGGATCTCGGCCACCGCGGGGCGCATATCGCCCAGGCCTTTGAGTCCGATATCAGGCACGCCGTACCGGGTGCCCACCAGGGGAAAGCCACCGATGAAAATCGCCTCGTAGCCGGTACGGCGCGCCAGCCTGGCGCCGATGCCATTGAAGATGCCCGGCAATACCAAGTTGTGGCCGGCCTGCAAGAGCTGCCGGAAGCTGGGCGATGACGTCGAGGAATCGGGGTGGGGGTGGTTCATGATGCTACTCCGCGGTGATATTGGCTTGCTCGATCAAGGTCTGGCGCTCGGCGATCTCGCGCGCCATCTTGGCGCGAAACTCGTCGGGCGTGGATGCCACCACTTCGATTCCCGACATTTGCAGCTTCCTCGACATCTCGGGCTCTTTCAGGATCGTCGTGATCTCGGCATGCAGACGATCACGGATATCCGCGGGCAAACCCGCTGGCGCAAACATGCCGAACCACGACTCCATCTGCACGCCGGGCAATGTTTCCGCTACGGTTGGAAGGTCGGGCAGATCGGTGGCGCGCTGGCCGCTGGTCACGGCAATGGGCCTGACCTTTCCAGACTGCAAGTGCGGCACTACCGCGGCCAGTGTCACGATCGCCATCGGCAATTGCCCGCCGAGCAAATCATTGACCGCCATGGCCGTGCCACGATAAGGGACGTGAATGAATTCCGCCCCGGTGTTCGATTCCAGCAAGACACCGGTGAGATGATGAGGGGAAGCCGTGCCCGGCGTTCCGTAGGCCATCTTCCCCGGGTTCTGCTTGGCGTACTCGATCAACTCGGTCAGGTTGTTGACCGGAATCGAAGGATGGACGGCAATCACGATGATATTGCTGCCCACTTCGGTAATGGGTGTGAAACGCTCGAGAGGATCTTTGCCTTTCGCCGCGGGGATGACCAGATGATTGGTGGCGTGGGTGGCGTCGTTCCCCACTCCCAGGGTATAGCCATCCGGCGCGGCGTCGGCCACGAAATCGGAACCCACCATGCCACTGGCGCCACCCTTGTTTTCCACCACGACGGTTTGATTGAAGCTCTGCCCCAGGCGATGCGCCAGTTCGCGCCCGATGAGGTCGGCTCCCGAGCCCGGCGTATACGGCACGATGATCCGGATGGGGCGCTCGGGATAGGCAGCCGCGGCTTGTCCCAGGGTCATGCTTAAAGCGATCGCGCAGGCCAGGCCGGCCAATGCACCCATTTTCATGGCTATCTCCTGAAATTCTTTTAATCAGCAACGTTGACGAAGCCGCTCATTCTCGATTTCACTGGATCATTCGTCAATATAATGAATCGAATGACAAACATAAGAGATACGCATGAAAAATCTCGATCTCAATCTATTGCGCTTTTTCGACGAGCTCTATCGGCGCCGGCACCTGACGCGGGCAGCGGAGTTTCTCGACATCACCCAGCCCGCCGCCAGCCAACGCCTACAGCGCCTGCGCGACGCCCTCAAAGATCCCTTGTTCGTTCGCATGCCGGGCGGCCTGCGCCCGACTCCCACCGCCGATCGGGTGGCGCCTGCCATTCGCGCGGGCCTGGAATCCATCGATCAGGGCTTGCACGACCTGCAAGGCTTCGACCCCATGACCTCGCATCGCCGCTTTCGCTTCCACATGAGCGACACTGGCGAGGCTCTTTTTCTACCGCGACTACTCAACAGCCTGGGGGCCCACGCGCCGCACCTGGAACTCGAATGCCAGATCTATGCGCACGACCGCATCGCCACCGCGCTGGATGAAGGGCAGTTGGATTTTGCATTGGGATATTTGCCCAGCGTGACGGGAATGGACAAGGTCGATCTCACCGTCGATCACTACCTGGTTCTGATGGGCCACCCGGGCACCCCCAAGCCCGACGAACGCCCATCCCGGATCAGCCTGGCCGAACTACGGCAGCGCGAGTTCGTGGCAGCCCGTAGCCATACCGAACCGCTGAGAGTACTCGAGCAACTGGGCCTGGGCCCGCGCATTCGCCAAACCACCGCCAGCATCCTGGCCCTGCTCGAAGTGGTGAAGCAAACCGAACTTTGCGCCATCATGCCGCGCATCACGGCACAGACCTTCGCCGAACATGGCGGCCTCAAATTGGTGGAATGCGACTTCCTCATGGGCCCCTTCACGGTTTCGCTCTATTGGAGCCGGCGCTACGCGCACTTCGAGTTTCACCGATGGATGCGGCGGCATGTGGAGGAGCATGCGTTGGGGTAAGGCCTTCTACAGAGCCATCGCGCTGAGCGACTCCGGTTCGTCAGAAAGCTCTCAGACCCTCTCGCCGGGCCCAATACAGCGCAAACGTGGAAAGTAGTTGCGATACGGCCTCACATCCCGGCTGAGCACACTCAAGTTTGCAACCGCCGCATGAGCGCCGATGTAAAAGTCCGGCAGCGGTGCGAGCCGTGCCCCGTCCCCACGACGGTAGTTCAGATAAGCCTGTGCCGCCAGACCTGCGCATGTCCACGGCAGTGGGCTGCGCAGTGTCTCGTAGACATCGAGCATCGCGTCCAGTGCATCCATGTCCGGCCCCGGGATGAGCAGCTCCGTGTAGATCACCAAATTGACATGCACGGGCGCTTGCTCGCTGCAACTCTGGAGCTGATCCACGGACCATTCGTGCCAGGGGCTGCCGGGGTCCATACAGTCGATCCAGATATTGGTATCGACCAGAAAACCGGCGGAGCCATCGTATTTGGACAAATCAAGCATGATCATCGTCGACGGGGCGAAGGAACGCCATGATGTCTTCGCTGCCCATATGCCTGAACGGCTCATTCAGGCTCCTACGCACGCTGGCGGCGGCGGCGCGCAGCGAACTGCGCCGATCGTTGGTTCCTGTGCCAACTTTGCGGATGATGATCTTGCTACCTTCCAGCGAGAAAGCGACTTGGCTGCCAGGCAGAATGCCGGCAGCCTCCCGCAGTCGCTTGGGGATGGTGACTTGCCCTTTTTCGGTCACTTGCACGATGAGCCTCCGATAAGTAAGAATTCCTAGTTGGAATTCTACCGTTATCGGGTGCTTCTCGCCATCATGCCGCGCATCACGGCACGAACCTTCGCCAAACATGGCGGCCTCAAACTGGTGGGATGCAACGTTCTCCTGAGCCCCTTCACGGTTTCGCTCTCTACTGGAGCCGGCGCTACGCACACTTCGAGTTTCATCGGTGGATGCGCCGGCATGTGGGAGGTGCGCAAGTTGGGGTCGTGTGTGGCGGGCGAGTTTCACGTGCCGAAACTCATGCGGGCGCATTTCACGTTACCGCATCACACCCCGACAATTCCCGTCAATTTTCAGAACTGTCCCGGACGTTGCCACGGCGTCTCCTGCGAGGAAAATATGAGCGAAGTCTTGTACGAATTGGCAGACCACATCGCGGTCATCACCAATCTGACTCGCCCCACCACCTTGGCGGCCGATGCCGTCAGGCGCCTGCTGACCGACACCATTCGCGAACTCGTCGGATCCGGCGCCTGGCCGGCGCGGCTGGTGCCGGCAGCCTTGTGAAGAACTCCGGCCTTTCGGCCTGAGCTTCGCCGCACCACCCGCCGCGGGCGCCGGAGCCGCCGCTGCCGGAGCGTTCACCCCTGGCCCGACTCCGCCTGTCGCCGGGCATGGAACGCCACGAAATAATCAATGCTGGCCGGGTTGGCCATGGCATCCGGGCTGGCCACTTTGGCGGGGTCGGAACCCAGCAGAATCTTGCGCACCGGCAGTTCCATCTTCTTGCCGGTAAGCGTGCGCGGGATCTCGGCCACCTGGTACACCTCGTTGGGCACGTGGCGGGCCGAGGCCTGGGTCTTGATCTGGTTCTTGATGCGGGCCTTGAGTTCATCGGTCAGTTCCACGCCCTCGGCCAGCTCCACGAACAGCGGCATGAACGAAGGTTTGCCCAGATACTCCAGATCCACCACCAGGCTGTCGCGCACTTCGGGCAGCTCTTCTACCACGCGGTAGATCTCGGCGGTACCCATGCGGATGCCGTAGCGATTGATCGTGGTGTCGGAGCGACCATAGATGATGGCGGTGCCGCGCGGCGTGATCTGGATCCAGTCGCCATGGCGCCACATGCCCGGGAACTCCTGGAAGTAGCTCTCGAGATAACGCTGGTTGCCGGTATCGCCCCAGAAGTACAGCGGCATGGAAGGCATGGGCTGGGTAATCACGAGCTCGCCGACCTCGTCGATGACCGCTTGCCCCGCCTCGTTGAAGGCGTAGGCGGCAACCCCGAGCTCGCGGCATTGCAATTCGCCGGCATTGACGGGCAGATTGGGCGCGCACGAGACGAATCCCGACGCAATATCGGTGCCGCCACTGATCGAGGCCAGCCAGACGTCGGATTTGACGTTGCGGTATACCCATTCGTAGGCGTCCACCGGCAGCGGCGAGCCGGTGGAGTTGATCGCGCGCAGCGCGGCGAATTCACCCACCCTGGAAGGGTTGAGCTCGTCTTTGAGGCTTTGCGTGAGATAGGCCGCGCCGCAGCCGAAATGGGTAACGCCGTGCTCCTGGATGAAGCGCCACAGGTGCAAGGGATCGGGCGCGGCGGGGTTGCCGTCGGACAGCACCACGGTGGCGCCCGAGAGCAGGCTGCCGACCATCAGATTCCACACGATCCAGCCGGTGCTGCCCAGAAACAGGAAACGATCGCCCGGACGGACATCATGCTGGAACTGGTTGGTTTTGAGGTGGGTGAGCACGATGCCGCCATGGCCATGCACCATGGCCTTGGGCATGCCGGTGGTGCCCGATGAATACACCACCCACAAGGGATGGTCGAAAGGCAGGCGCTCGAAGGCAAGCGGCGCGGGCGTGGCGATGGCGTCGGCCCAGGTGCGATAGCCGAGCCAGGAAGGCGCCTCGGCGGGAGCGTCCGGACCGGGCACGTGCACGACATGGCGCAGCGAGGGCAGCGCCTGGATCAATTGGTCGACGACCTCGCGGCGGTCGAAGGGCTTGCCGTTATAACGGTAGCCATCCATCGCGAACATGACTTTGGGTTCGATTTGCCGGAAGCGGTCGACCACCACCGACACGCCCATGTCGGGCGAGCAGCTGGACCACACCGCGCCCAGGCTGGCGCAGGCCAGGAAGGCCGCCAGGGTTTCCGGCACGTTGGGCATGAAGGACACGACACGGTCGCCGGCCTCGACGCCCATGCCTCGCAGGGTGGCGGCCAGCGCGCCGACTTGCCGCTCCAGTTCGTCCCAGCCCAGTTCGCGCACGGCGGCGCCTTCGGCGCGGGCGATCACGGCCGGCCGATCGGCGGCCGCCATGCGGAACACATGCTCGGCGTAATTCAAGCGAACATTGGGAAACCACTGCGCGCCAGGCATGGTCCGCGCAGCCAGGACAGGCTCGGGCTCGCCGTCCGCCTGGATGTCGAAAAAGCGCCAGGCTTCGCCCCAGAACGTGTCGAGATGATCCACCGACCACTGCCAAAGGCTCGCGTAATCGGGAAATTCGCGCTGCTGGCGCGGCTCCAGCCAACGCACGAATGCAGCCAGCCGCGACTGCTCGATCTGCTCGGGACTCGGCGTCCAGACGACTTCACCTTGTTGCAAGGCCATGGGTTCCTCACGTGCTCGCGAAATAATTAAGGACAATAACTAAATAAACCGCCAATGATAAACGACGGCTGCGGCGAACCCAAGCCCGAATCTCCATCGTTTCCTCACAATTCGCATAGTAAGTTTGTAGTAAGCTAAGTGCATTCCGATGTGTCGAGGAGATCCGCCATGCGTCGACTTTCCCTGGTAGGCCTCGGTCTGGCCTGTTCCTTGTGTTTGAGCGGCACTGCCGCCCTGGCCGCGCCGCCGGCCACCTTCACCGCTCCCATGGCGATGCACGCCGACTGGCGCGAGGCTTCCGGCATGCCGCCAACCCAGCTCGTCCGCGACGACCGGGGCCGCAAGCATGCCGATCGCGGCCACCGCGGCAAGCATTGGCACCCGAGCAAGCACCGCGGGCCGCCGCCACACGCGCGCAACCACCGGCACGCCGAAAAACACCGCGGCTGGGCGCCACCGCCGCGCCAGCATTGGCGTGCGCCGGCCCACCATCGTTGGTCGCGGGGCGATTACCTGCCGCCCAACTATCGCCATCCGCGCTACGTGGTGGATTGGCGCTCGCGCCATTACCATCGGCCGCCGCGTGGCTACCAATGGATGAACGTGGACGGCCAGGTGCTGCTGGTGGGTATCGCCACGGGCCTGATTTTGCAGAGTATCCTGGATCGTTGAGCCTGGCGGCGGCCGTGAAGCCTCGATGGCAACATTGGGGTTCTCCGCCCCCCGCCAACCATCCAAGGAACCTTGACATGCCCTCCTCTCCCATCCTCCAGCGCCAGCCTCTCGATTTCCCGTGGCCCACACTCGATCCCTTTCTGTTCTGCGCGCATCACGATGATCACTACCCTCGGGCCAACGGCCGGCTGGGCCCCGCCGCATCGCTGGCGGGACGGCGGATGGGCCAGGATTTCTCCCGCCAGGATGGCTGGAGCATGTACCACGGCGAAGAAGTCCCGGGCTTTCCCGCCCACCCTCACCGGGGTTTTGAAACGGTTACGCTGGTGCGCCGGGGGCTGATCGATCATTCCGATTCGCTGGGCGCCGCCGCGCGCTTCGGCGAAGGCGACGTGCAATGGCTCACGGCGGGCCGCGGCATCACCCACGCCGAAATGTTCCCGCTCTTGCACGAAGACCGCGACAACCCGGTGGAGCTGTTCCAGATCTGGCTCAACCTGCCGGCGGAACGCAAGATGGCCGAGCCTCACTTCACCATGTTCTGGGCGCCCGACGTACCCACGCTCGTCCTGACCGATGATGCGAACCACGAGGTGCGGCTGGGCTTGGTGGCGGGCGCCGTACCCGGCCATCCGGCACCGCCGTCGCCGCCTCCCGACTCCTGGGCGTCGCGGGCCGACGCCGACGTCGCGATCTGGACGCTACGACTGGAGCCCGGCGCCTGTTGGACGCTGCCGGCCGCCACCGGCGCCGGCACCCAACGCATGCTCTATTTCTTTGCGGGTACAAATCTGTCGGTGGCCGGCGAGCCGATCGGGGGCCATGCCGCCCTGACCCTCGACGCCCATCAACCGGTGACGCTGCAAAACGGCCACGACGGCCCCGCGGAACTGCTCTTGCTCCAGGGCCGTCCCATCGGCGAGCCGGTGGTGCAGTACGGCCCCTTCGTGATGAACCGCGAAGCCGAGATTCGCCAGGCCTTGGACGACTACCGCCACGGCGGCTTCGGCACCTGGGAGTGGCCGCGACCGGATCCGGTACATGGCGCGGACTCGGCGCGTTTCGCCCGCTATCCCGATGGGCGCACCGAGCGCCCCACACCCGATCTCTAGCCTGGCCTCCTCCCCCTGGCGGGCGCTTCGCGGACCGGGGGGCGCCCATTAGGCTAAGCTGCGGCTTTCTCATTCGTGATTGGCGAGGAACTTCGCGATGAAAGCCTTGATGCTTCCCTTTTTGGTCGTGGCCGCTCTGGCGGGGTGCGGTAGCGACGATGGCTCGCAACCTGAGCGCTTGCGCCAGATATCGAGCAATGCACAAAGTGCCTATATTTATGGCTACCCGCTGCTGGTGATGGAGTACACCCGCCAGGTGTCCACCGCCGTAGAGGCGCCGGACGGATCACGGGCGCCCATGAATCAGCTCGCCCACATCCGCACCTTTCCAACACCGGAGTTCAAAGATGTTGTCTCGCCCAATGTCGATACCTTGTACTCCATCGCCTGGCTGGATCTGGAGCGCGAACCTTATGTCCTGAGCGTGCCGGATGCCGCGGGCTTCGCTCCAGCCGGCAGCGCCGACCCACGCTATTATCTGCTGCAGATGCTGGATGGCTGGACCAACGTCTTCGACTCTCCCGGCCTGCGCACGCGCGGCCCCGGCGCCCGCACCTATCTGCTCACGGGACCAAGCTGGCAGGGCAACGCCCCGACCGGCATGGAGCGGATTTCGTCTCCCACGCAGCTGGTCTGGATGACCGGTCGTACACAGGCCCTGGATGCCGCCGATCTTCCTATTGTCCACACTTTCCAGGACGCCATCCGACTTGTACCGCTGTCTCGCTGGGATCAACCCGAGACGCCGCCCGCCCCCGTGCCCATCGATAAAGATATCGACCTCTCGACGCCGCCCATGGCCCAGGTGGAAGCCCTGAGCGCCGATGCCTTTTTTAGCCAATTGGCCGTTCTCATGCGAACCAACCCTCCCGCGAGCGATGACGGCCCCATGCTGCAAGCGCTTGCCACGTTGGGGCTGACGCCAGGCCAACCCTACGAGCTGGCGGCGCAGCCCGCCGAGGTGGCGGGTGCCATCCGATTGGGCTACCAGGCTGGCCAGGCCCGCTTGCGGGCCATGGCCAGCCAAAGCGCCGATCCCGTCAATGGATGGACGGTCATGACCACCGGGATCGGCGAATACGGCAGCGATTACGATACCCGGGCGGTGGTTGCGCGTGTCGGGCTTGGCGCCAATCTTCCCGAAGATGCGGTCTATCCCCGTACCGCTATCGACGGCACCGGGCGCCCGCTATCGAATGCCCACCGCTACACCCTCAGTTTCCCCCCGGGCCAGCTGCCACCAGCCAATGCTTTTTGGTCGCTGACGATGTACGACGACGATCAGGCGCTGGTCGCCAACCCGATCGAACGCTACGCCATCGGCGATCGCAGCCCGCTGGTTTTCGAGCCGGACGGCAGCCTTATCCTGCGGATTCAGAAAGACGCGCCGGCTGGCGCCAGCGCCGCCAACTGGTTGCCGACGCCGCAAGACGGCACGCAGGACTTCAATCTGATCCTGCGCATCTACTGGCCCCAGGCGGCCATGCTGGATGGCAGTTGGCGAACGCTGCCCGTTGTTCGCGTCGAGTAGAACGGACGGCCGAGCGCTGGCGGCCGGGTTATTCCACCCGGATGCCGCGCTCGCGAATCAAGTTCCCCCAGAGCTCGCGATCGGCAACCGCCAGCTCTTCCATGCGCTGCGCCGATCCGACGAGGGGGATGAAGCCGCCATCTGCCAGGCGCTGCCGGGTTTCAGGCATTTGCGTGACTTTGGCCAGCGCCTCGCGCAGGCGGGTGGCCACGGGCTCCGGCAGGCCGGCGGGCGCCGCCAGCCCGACCCAGGGCGAAACGTCGAACCCTTCGATACCGGCTTCGCCGAAAGTCGGCACCTCGGGCAGCGCGGGGTTGCGTTCGGCCGCCGCCAGGGCCAGCGCCTTGAGCCTGCCTTCGCGGATGTGGGGAGCCGCGGTTTTGATATCGACGAACATGGTTTCGATATGGCCGCCCAGGACGTCGGTAATGGCCGGTGCCACGCCGCGATACGGCACGTGGCGCAAATCGGTGCCGGTGCGTTGCTTGTATAGCTCCATCGTCAGGTGGGTGCCGTTGCCCACTCCGACCGAGCCGTATGACATCCCGGGTTGCTTGGCGGCCAGGGCCGTGAACTCGTCGAGATCGTTGGCTCCCACGCTGGGGTGGGTGACCAGCACCAGGGGAATCTGGGCCAGCATCCCCAGATAGGAGAAGTCTTTTTCGGCGTTGTAGTTGATACTCGAGTAAAGCGACGGATGCACCGCCAGCGGCCCGACGTCGGCCACCCAGAGCGTGTAGCCGTCGGGAGCCGCCTTGGCGGCGGCGTCGGCCGCCAGGAGGCCCGCGGCGCCGGGGCGGTAGTCGACGATGACGGGCTGGCCCAGCTCCTTCGACAACGCGTCGGTAAACGAGCGCGCGATGTAGTCGAGCCCGCCTCCCGCCGCGGCGCCAATCAGGATACTGACCGGTTTGGCCGGATACGCCGCCGCTTGCGCGGCGGCCACCGCCGGCGCGCCCAGGGCAAGGCAGGTGATGCTCACGGCGGCGGCTTGGCGCATGGCCTGCCAGGGCCAGGCCGCGATCCGGCTTGCCGGCTTGGCGGCGCAGCGCTCTTTCCTGGCGTGTCGAACGATTTTCTGCATCACATCGGTCTCCTTGAGTTTGATACCAAACATAACATATTGATGGACGTAGGCATGGCTATCCCGTTGATGACCATGGCCATAATCGCCAGCTTGCCAGTTTCAAAGTTTGGTGTCAAACTTTAATTTCAATCCTACTCAAACACCGGACATCACGAGGCCCTTTCTTATGCGCAATGCCGCCATCGAAGCCCTGCACGTTCTCAAGGCCAACGGCATCCACCGGATCTTCGGCAACCCGGGCACCACCGAACTCCCTCTGCTCGATGGCATCGTCAGCGAAGGCTTCGACTTTTATCTCGGCCTGAATGAAGCCGTCGTGACCGCCATGGCCGACGGCCATGCGCGGGCAACGCGCCGCCCATCGGTGGTGCTGGTGCACACGGCGGTGGGGGCGGCCAACACCCTGATGGGCTTGATCAACGCCCAGGCCGACCGCTCTCCTCTCGTGGTGATCGCCGGCGACAAAGACGACCTGCTCTACGGCAGGGGCCACTTCGTCGAGGTGCCCGACATCGGCGGCCTGGTGCGGCAAACCTGCAAGGCCTCGTGGCGCGTCAGCCGCCCCGAAAAGCTCCCCGAGCTGGTGTTGCGCGCCTTGAAGATCGCCCAGACGCCGCCGCGGGGCCCGGTGTTCATTTCCGTGCCGCAGAACTATCTGGCCGAGCTCATCGCCACACAGCACGAGAATCCCGCCAGGGCCGCGGCCATTCCCCTGCCCCGGCCGGCGCGGTCCGACATCGAAGCGGTGCTGGCCAGCCTGCGCGGGGCAAGGCGGCCGCTGATCATCGCCGGCAACGAAGCCGGCTATGCCGGCAAAGCGGGCGAGCTTCGTCAATTATGTGAACATTTTGGCGCGGCGGCGGTAACCGAACAGGGCTTTACCGCTTCGGCCCTCAACTTTCCCAGTGCGAGCGAGCATTATCACGGCCCTTTCTCGCCCAGCCTGCGCGTGGTGCGGGACGCCGACCTGATCGTCGCCATCGGCGCCAGGCTCTTCATGGAATACGACGTGCCCCGGGAGTCGCCCTTTCCGCCCGGCGCGCCCCTGATCCAGATCGATTCCGACCCGGCGGAGCTGGGCAAGATCTACGCGGCCTCGCGGTTGGTGCTGGCCGATCCGGGCCTGTTTATCGACGAGCTGCTGGCCGCCGGCCGGCGTTCGACTGAGGCATCGCAAATGCCGGGGGTTACGGAGGCGTCGGAGCTGGCGAAGGTGTCGCACACGTCGGCAGCGTCGAAGCTGACTGGGACGCCCGAGGTATTTGAGTCATCCGAATCGCCCGGAATGTCCAGATTGACCGGGCCGCTCGAGCCGTCCATGCCGCCCGAGCCGTCCGAGCGCCCTTCGGCCGCTGGCGGCCGGCCGGTGCGCTGGTGGGCCCGCGAAACCAAAGCATCGGACTTGCCCGTTGCCGCCACGCCTTCGGGCGCCGGCATGCGCCTGCCGCAAATGATCCAGGCCCTGCAACGCGCCTTGCCTCCCGACACCGTGATCGTGGATGAATCCGTCGGTTCGAAAGGTGCGCTGCACGAGCACTTTCGCTTCACCGAGCAGCACGGCTACTTCGGTACCTGCAGCGGGGGGCTGGGCTGGGGCATGGGCGCCGCCCTCGGCGTGCAACTGGCCTTGCCAGAGCGCCCCGTGCTGGCCTTCCTTGGTGATGGCGCCAGCCTGTTCACCATCCAGGCCCTCTGGACGGCGGCGAAGTTCAACCTGCCGGTCGTCTTCTGCATCGTGAACAACGGCGGCTACCTGGAAGTCCGCAAAGGCCTGGGCCGCTTCGATGGCGAGGCCGCGCGCCGCAACCAGTACCCCGGCGCCTGGCTGGATCAGCCCGTCGCCCGGTTCGTTTCCCTCGCCCAGGGCTTCGGGGTGGACGCCGAGCGCTGCGAGGACGAAGCCGCGCTGGAAGCCGCCGTGCAGAGGGCGCTATCGCGCCGCCGGCCCTATTTGATCGATGTCCACCTGGACTCGGCCCAATACTTTTAGTCCAGGCTCGGCGCCAAGCCGCCTACTGAACCGCGCCGTGGGCTTGCATGGCGCCGGTTTATCAAAGCGTACGCGCCAGATGGCCGAACACCCGGTCCAATAAGTGGATCAAGAGCTCGCGCTCTTCGGGACTGAGTGGCGCGGCCAGTTTCTTTTCATGCTCGTCGGCGCAGGCCCTCAGGGATTGCAGCAACGATTCGCCCAGCGGGGTGATGAAAAGCTCGTAGGAGCGTCGCACGGGGCCGGAACGCCGCTTGATCAGCCCGCGCTTCTCGAGCTTGGTCACCGCGGGGGAAATACTGGACTTATCCAGGCCGAGCGCTTCGCCGATCTTGCGCTGGTTGATGCCGGGGTTATCCAGGACGATCTCGAGAATGCCGAAGTGCCCCGATAACACCTCGTACTTGGCGGCCGAGCGCATATAGGCATTGTTGCTCAGCAGGCCCACCCGCTTGAGATGAAAGCCCAGCCGGGTGCCGATGTCGGTCAGGCGCACCTCGCCCTCGGCCGGCCCGACGCTGGCACCACCGGCGTGCTCTCCGGCCGTAGCCTCTTTACGGCTCGGGGGGGTTCTCGGCTCCAGCGAGCGCCGGCCCGGCCCAGCCCCGCCGGGCTTGGCGGGGCCGGCACTGCGGCGCGTGGTCACTTGGCCAGTTTCTGCCAGGTTTCCACCACGGTGTCCGGGTTGAGCGACATGGACAGGATGCCCTGGTCGCGCAGCCAAAGGGCGAAGTCGGGATGGTCGCTGGGCCCCTGGCCGCAGATGCCCACATACTTGCCGGCCGCCAGGCAGGCGCTGATGGCGCGCTGCAACAGGGCCTTCACCGCCGGGTCGCGCTCGTCGAAGTCTGCCGCGAGCAGATCGAGGCCGGAGTCGCGGTCCAGGCCCAGGGTGAGCTGGGTGAGGTCGTTGGAGCCGATCGAGAAGCCGTCGAAGAACTCCAGGAACTGCTCGGCCAGCACGGCGTTGGACGGCACCTCGCACATCATGATGAGGCGCAGGCCGTTCTCGCCACGGCGCAGGCCGTTCTGTTCGAGCAGTTCGACCACCCGGCGGGCCTGGCCCAGGGTGCGCACGAAGGGCACCATGATCTCGACGTTGGTCAGGCCCATGTCGTCGCGCACGCGCTTGAGCGCCTCGCACTCCATGCGGAAGCACTCGTCGAACTCGGCCGACAAATAGCGCGCCGCGCCGCGGAAGCCCAACATGGGGTTTTCTTCCTCGGGCTCGTAGCGCGAGCCGCCGATGAGCTTGCGGTACTCGTTGGATTTGAAATCGGACAGGCGCACGATCACCGGCTTGGGCCAGAATGCGCCGGCGATGGTGGCCACGCCTTCGGCGATCTTATCGACATAGAAGGCCCGCGGGCTGGCGTGGCCGCGCGCCACGGATTCGATGGCGGTTTTGAGATCGGCGTCGACTCCCGGGTAATCGAGGATGGCCTTGGGGTGGATGCCGATATTGTTGTTGATGACGAACTCGAGCCGCGCCAGGCCCACGCCGCTATTGGGAATCTGCGCAAAGTCGAAAGCCAGCTGGGGGTTGCCGACGTTCATCATCACCTTGACGGGGATGTCGGGCATCTCGCCGCGACGGACTTCCTCGACCTCGGTCTCGATCAGGCCATCGTAGATGCGGCCTTCGTCGCCTTCCGCGCACGATACCGTGATCTGGGCATTCTCGCGCAGCAGGTCGGTGGCGTCGCCGCAGCCGACCACGGCCGGAATGCCGAGTTCGCGCGCGATGATCGCGGCGTGGCAGGTGCGGCCGCCACGGTTGGTGACGATGGCCGAGGCCCGCTTCATCACCGGCTCCCAGTTGGGATCGGTCATATCGGTCACCAGGACGTCGCCGGGCTGCACGCGGTCCATCTCGGAGACGTCGGACACCAGGCGCACCGGGCCGGAGCCGATCTTCTGGCCGATGGCCCGGCCGGTGACCAACACGCTGCCGGTGGCCTTGAGGCGATAGCGCAACTGGACGTCGCCGTTCTGCTGCTGCTGCGACTTCACGGTTTCGGGGCGGGCCTGGAGGATGTAGATCTTGCCGTCGATGCCATCGCGGCCCCACTCGACATCCATCGGGCGGCCATAGTGCTGCTCGATGATCACCGCGTAGCGGGCCAGCTCGATCACTTCGTCGTCGGTAAGCGAGAAGCGGTTGCGCTCGCTGGCGGGCACATCCACCGTGCGCACCGCGCGGCCTTCGGGGCGTTCGAGGTCGAATTCCATCTTCACCAGCTTGGAGCCGATGCGGCGGCTGATGATGGGATGCTTGCCCGCGGCCAGCGCCGGCTTGAACACATAGAATTCGTCGGGATTGACGGCGCCCTGCACCACGGTCTCGCCCAGGCCGTACGACGACGTGATGAAGACCACATCGGGGAAGCCGGACTCGGTGTCGATGGTGAACATCACGCCGGCCGAGCCGGTGTCGGAGCGCACCATGCGCTGGATGCCGGCCGACAGCGCGACGTCGGCGTCGGCATAGCCCTTGTGCACGCGGTAGGAAATCGCGCGATCGTTGTAGAGCGAGGCGAAGACGTGGCGGATCTTATCGAGCACGTCGTCGATGCCGACCACGTTCAGGAAGGTTTCCTGCTGGCCGGCGAAGGATGCGTCGGGGAGGTCTTCGGCCGTGGCGGAAGACCGCACGGCAAACGAGCCGTTGCCCTCGGCGTCGAGCTGGGCAAAGGCGGTGCGGATTTCGGACTCCAGGCGAGCGGGCAGCGGCGCCTCGACGATCCATTGGCGGATCTCGGCCCCGGCCTCGGCCAGGGCGCGAACGTCATCGGGATTGAGAGTGGCCAGCTTGCCGGCGATACGCTGCGCGAGCCCCGCGTCGGAGAGAAAGTCGCGGAAAGCCTGCGCCGTGGTGGCGAAGCCGCCCGGCACCCGGACGCCCGCCCCTGACAGCTGGGAGATCATTTCGCCTAATGACGCGTTTTTGCCTCCTACCGAGTCAACATCCGCCATGCGGAGTTGCTCGAACGAAACGACGTAAGACATGAAGCACCTATACAATGGAAAGAAAGCCTGTTTGGTCAGGGCGTGCCCGCGCAGCGCGCAATACCGCACAACCTCACCAAACCGGCCTCAAGGTGATTCATGAACCTGTAAAAACCCGCGCATCCGGGAGCTGGCGGCCTTGCCTGCCAGCGCGGATGCGCCACTGGATCCATTCATGATTCATTTTCATACGCCAGCGGGGCCAAAATCTCCGCCGAGCAATCCTTCGATTGTACGCCAAGCCACTCTTCATGACGACTGATTCCACACCCGTCAAGCGCACGGTCTTCATCGTTTCCGACGGAACGGGCATCACCGCCGAGACCTTCTCCCATTCGGTGCTGTCGCAATTCGAGCGCGCCGAATTCCGGCAGATCCGCCTCCCCTTCATCGACAATCTCGACAAGGCGGCCCACGCCGTACAGCGCATCAACCGGGCCGCCCAGGAAGACGGCAACCGCCCCATCGTCTTCAGCACCCTGGTGGCGCCCACCATCAACTCGCTGGTGCATCAGGCCGATGCCTTGTTTCTGGATCTCTTCACCACCTTCGTCGCGCCGCTCGAAGAGGAACTCGGCGTCCGTTCCAGCCACTCGGTGGGCCGTTCGCACGCCGCCACCGATTCCGCGCAATATCGCAATCGCATCGAAGCGATCAACTTCAGCCTGGCCCACGACGACGGCCAGGCCGGCGCCGGCCTGGCGCAGGCCGAAGTGGTACTGGTGGGTGTTTCGCGCTGCGGCAAAACACCCACCAGCCTGTACCTGGCCATGCAATACGGCATCAAGGCGGCCAACTGCCCCCTCATCCCCGAAGACTTCGAGCGCGGTACCCTGCCCTCGATCCTGCAGCCCTACCGGCACAAGCTGTTCGGCCTGACCATCCAGCCCGAGCGGCTATCGGAGATCCGCAACGAGCGCCGGCCCGGCAGCCAGTACGCCTCGCTGGAGCAATGCCGCTACGAAGTGACCGAAGCCCAGCGCATGATGCGGCGCGAAGGCATACGCTGGCTTTCCAGCACCACCAAATCGATCGAAGAGATCTCCACCACCATCCTGCAGGAGCTCACGCTCGACGACAACAACGGCAAGCTGCTGCCGGTCGCCTGCTGACCTCCACCTGGCCGCCCCACGGCCGCCCTGGCGCGGGGTCCGCTTCGGCGACCTGCGCCGGTATCCGCTCTGGCACGGAGTTCAAGCGCTACCGATGGCGATTCGAACCACCGGTTTTACGATCCTGGCGCCATCAGGCGCTGCCGTCGCTGCTCGAACAGGCACACGGCGGCGGCGGCGGCGACATTGAGCGACTCCACGCCCGCCGCCTGGGGAATGAAAACCCGGTGGCTGGCGCGCGCCAGCCAGGCGGGATCGGCGCCCCGCCCTTCGTGGCCGAACAGCCAGGCGGTGGGATGGCGCCAATCGTAGTGGTACAAATCGCGGCCGCCATCGAGTGTGGTCACGGCCAGCGGCAGGCGCAATCGACGGACCACCTCCTCGGGCTCGCAGTGGTCGAATAATTCCAGGGCGAAGTGCGCGCCCTGGGCGGCCCGCAGCACCTTGGGCGACCACAGCGAGGCGCCACCCGCCATGCTGACGACCTGAGTCACGCCAGCGGCGGCACAGCTGCGCAGTATCGATCCGACGTTACCCGGATCCTGCAAGCGGTCGAGCAGCACGCAGTCGGTGGTAAATGCCGCCGGCAAGGCGGTGCGCGGCAGCGGCGCCCAGAAAGCCACGCCCTGTGCGCCAGCGATGGGCGAGAGACCTTCCAGCAACTCCCGCGGCACGGCCACGCAGCACTCGGGGGGCAAGGCTTGCCGCAGCGCGCCGAGCTCGCCGGCAGCGGCGTCCAGACGGGCGGTGTCGAAGATGGCCCATTGCGGCCGCCCCATCCGCCGCAGATATTCCTGGCACAGATGAACGCCTTCGAGCCAGATGCCATCGGCGGCGCGGGCTGCCGCGTTGTCGCGCACCATCTGGCGCAGTGTTTTGTACCAGGAATTGGCCCGGGATTCGATGCGTTTCATGCCGGCAGCCAGTCGTCGTCGAACAGAGGCGGCATCGACGGCGTCGCGTCTGTGCCATCGGGCAGGCCGGTGTCATCGCCCGCCGCTCCTCTCGCCGCGGCCGAGTCGGGGGGCGACAGACCGGCGGCCTCGTCCGGAATCCAGCCTTGCACCGGGACCCGCACGCTGCCGCGACCCCGCAGGGCTTCGCGTACCGGCGCAAAGCTTCGGCGATGCTCGGCGCAGGCGCCGAATTCGCGCAGGGCCAGGAGGTGGGCCGCCGTGCCATAGCCTTTGTGCTGATCGAAACCGTATTGGGGAAAACTCGCATGCAGGGTGGAGAGCTGCGAATCACGCACCGTCTTGGCCAGGATCGAGGCGGCGGCAATGCACGCCACGCGGGCATCGCCCTTGATCACGGTTTGCACCGCGCAGGCCAGGCGAGGCGCCCGATTGCCATCGATCTGCGCCAGCCGCGGCGCGACGGACAATCGCTCGATCGCCCGCTGCATCGCCAGCATGGTGGCATGCAGGATGTTGAGTGTGTCGATTTCTTCGACGCTGGCTTCGGCCACGCTCCAGGCCAGGGCCTCGGCGCGGATACGCTCGGCCAGGGCCTCACGGCGCGCCGCCGTCAGGGCCTTTGAATCCGCCAGCCCCGGGATGGGCCTGGCGGGATCGAGGATCACGGCGGCGGCAACCACAGGCCCCGCCAGCGGACCTCGGCCCGCTTCGTCCACCCCACAGACGTGGCGCGGATCCATGCCGGGCGGTAGATCCCAGGGCAGCCCGGACAGGCCGAGATCGAGGGTTGGCTTTCCCGGGGCTGTGGCCCGGCGACGCTGTGTGGTTGTCGTCCCGCTGCGCGATGAGGTCGCAGAGGAGCGTGCCGGCGCGCCGCTGGCTTGAGCGGTGGGGGCGAGTTCGGATGCCTTAGCGCGCGCCATGGCGGGCCACCTCCTGAATCACCTCGGCCGCCAGCCGCGGTGTATCGCGCGATAGCGCCTCATGCAGTTCGGCAAAACGCGCTTCAAGCGTCGCCACCTTCTGCGGCTGCTCGAACCAGGCGAGCACGGCCTCGGCCAGCGCCTCGGGGGTCGCGGCGTCCTGCAGCAACTCGGGCACGACGAAATCCCGGCAAAGAATGTTGGGCAGGCCCACCCAGGGCAGATAGGGGCGCTCCTGGCCCGACTTGCGCCGCATCAGCCACAGTGCCAACGGCGACACCGCATAGGCGATCACCATGGGGCGCTTGAACAAGGCGGTTTCGAGGGTGGCCGTGCCGCTGGCCACGAGCACGACGTCGCTCGCCTCGAGCACGTCGTAGGCGCCTTGCGGCACGCAGCGCAGTGGCAGCCCGGTGGCGGGCAGCATGGCCTCGAACTGGGCCTGGCGCTGGGCATTGACCATGGGCACCAGAAAGCGCAGATCCGGCGCCCGGCGCAGCATGTGCTGCGCCGCGGCGATAAACCTCGGCCCCAAGTGGGTGATTTCGCCGGCGCGGCTGCCCGGCAACATGGCCACCACCCGTTCGTTCAGGGGCACGCCCAGCCGCGCGCGGGTCGCGGCGCGATCCGGGGAGCGCGGGATCATGGGCGCCAAGGGATGGCCGACATAAGTGACGGGGATCCCGGCCTGCCGGTAGATGTCGACCTCGAAGGGGAACACCACCAGCATGTGCGACACCGCTTCGCGGATGGCATGGATGCGCTCGCCACGCCAGGCCCAGATCGACGGGCCGACAAAATGCACCGTGGGAATGCCCCGGGCTCGCAAGGCGGCCTCCAGGCCCAGGTTGAAGTCCGGCGCATCGATGCCGACGAAAGCCGCCGGCGGCTCCGCCAGCCAGCGCCGCCGGACGTCGCGGCGCATGGCCAGCAGCCAGGGCAGCCGGCGCAGGGCGTCGAGGTAGCCGAACACGCTCAGACGATCCATGGGATACCAGGCGTCGAAGCCAGCCTCTCGCATGCGCGGGCCGCCGATGCCGGCGGTGGCCACCTCGGCGCCCGAGGCCTTGAGGCCGGCGATGACGCGAGCCGCCAGCAAGTCTCCCGAAGGCTCGCCGGCCACCATGCCGATCGCGGTACGCATGGCGCTAGCGGATGATGCCGCGCGACGCCTGCCGCAGGAACTCGAGGAGCGGACGCAGGGCCGCCGCCGTATCGGGTTCGGCGGTCTTCTCGTCGGCCTCGAGGCGCGCCAGGGCCTCGGCCAGCGTCAAGCCGCTGCGATACAGGGTTTTGTAGGCTTGGCGCAAAGCCCGGATGGCTTCGGCCGAAAAGCCGCGCCGCTTGAGGCCTTCGGCGTTGATACCGGCGGCATGCGCGGGGCTGCCGGCGGCCGTGACGTAGGGCGGAACGTCTTGCAGCAGCAGCGCCTGCCCGGCGGTCATGCTGTGCGCGCCGATCTTGACGAACTGGTGCACGCCGGTAAAACCGCCCAGGATCGCGTGATCGCCCACGTGTACGTGGCCGGCCAGTTGGGCGCTGCTCGACAAGACGGTGTGGCTGCCCACGCGGCAGTCGTGGGCGATATGCGCGTAGGTCATGATCCAATTGTCGTCGCCCACCCGGGTCAGGCTTTCGTCCTGCACCGTGCCGGTGTGGATGGTGACGAACTCGCGCACGGTATTGCCGTCGCCGATCTCGAGACGGGTGGGCTCGCCCCGGTATTTTTTGTCCTGCGGGATGGCGCCGATGGAACAAAAGCCGATGAAGCGGTTATGGCGCCCGACCACGGTGTGGCCGTCGAAGGTGCAATGGGCGCCGATCGACGTGCCCGCCCCGATGCGCACGTTCGGTCCGATCACCGTAAAAGGACCGACGCTCACATCCTCGGCCACTTCGGCGCGGGGATCGATGATGGCGGAAGGATGGATGATCGTCATGCCAGTCTCCTTCGGGCGGCCGCGCGAAGAAGACTGACGCCCCCTTGGGGAGCGGCGAACGCGGTGAACGTGGAGGCCACGTTATTCGCCCAGCTTGCGCATGGCGCACATCAGGTTGGCTTCCGCGGCGAGTTCGTCGCCGACGAAGGCCTGGCCGCGGTACTTGCCGATGCCGCGCGACGCGCGTTCGAGGGTGACTTCGAGGCGGAGCTGGTCGCCCGGCACCACGGGCCGGCGAAAGCGCGCGCCGTCGATACCCGCGAAGTAATACACGGCGTTGTCCTCGGCCTTGGCCCCCACGCCCATGAACGACATGATGGCGGCCGCCTGGGCCAGCGCCTCGAGGATGAGGACGCCCGGCATCACCGGATAGTGCGGGAAGTGACCGGGAAAATAAGGCTCGTTGATCGACACGTTCTTGAGCGCCACGATCGATTCGCCGGGCTTGACGTCGATGACCCGATCGATCAGCAGCATCGGATAGCGATGCGGCAGACAGTCGAGGATGGCTTTGATGTCGAGTTCCATGCAGGATCCTGATAATGAAAAATTCGAATCGCGGCCGCCCGTGGCGGCCCGATGCCTTGGCGCCCGCGCAGGGCCCGGAGCTGCTTGACGCTAGTCGGCCCCCGCTGCGCCCTCGGCCTCCGCCTGCCGCTCCAGGCTGCGCAGCCGCCGCCGCAAGGCGCCGAGCTGCCCGATCACGGCGGCGTTGCGCTGCCAATCGGCGTGTTCGGCGAGCGGATACAGACCGGTGTAGCGGCCGGGTTTGTCGATCGTGGAGGGCACCGGCGTGGCCGCGGAGATCTGCGTATCGTCGGGAATGCTGAGGTGGCCGCCGATCATGGCGGCGCCACCGATCATGCAGCGCGCGCCGATATGGGTGGAGCCGGCGATGCCCACGCAGGCGGCGATGGCGGTATGGGCGCCGATATGCACATTGTGCGCGACCATGATCTGGTCGTCGAGTTTGACGCCGTCTTCGATCACGGTGTCGTCGAGCGCGCCGCGATCGACGGTGGTGTTGGCGCCGATTTCAACGTCGTTGCCGATTCGTACGCCGCCCAATTGCGGGATCTTGACCCACCGCCCCGCGTCACCGCGCGCTGCCGCCATGGCGTCGGGCGCGAAGCCGAAACCGTCGGCGCCGATCACGGCGCCGCTATGCACGATCACACGCTCGCCAAGCACGACGCCGTGGTATAGCACGACACGCGGATACAGCAGCGTGCCGGCACCGATGCGGCTGCCGGCACCAACGGCGCACCCCGCACCGATACGGGCTCCGGCGCCGATCTCGACACCGGCCTCGATCACCACGTGCGGGCCGACGCAGACATCTTCCCCGAGGCGGACGTCGGGCGCCACCTGGGCGGTGGGATGCACGCCGGGGCTCAGGCCGCCTTGACGCTGGCGATCAAACCATTGGGCCAGGCGGGCGAACAGCAGATAGGGCTGCGCCGTCATGATGCGGACGAACGATGGTTGGGTGCCAGCGCGGGCACCTTCGCGCAGCGCTTGGGCCGCCTCGGGGGAGACGACGACGGCTCCCGCTCGCGTTTGCTGCAGTTGCGCGCCATAGCGCGCACTGGAAAGAAAGGAAATCTCGAGCGGACCCGCGGCCTGGAGCGTGCCCAGCCCGGCAATGCGGGGCATCGGACCGCCCTCGAGCTCCCAGGCAAGCCCATCGGTTTCCACGTGCTTGAGCAGGAGGTCGAGCGGCCAGGCGGCAGCCGGATCGAGCAGAACGGGCATGGACGGAGGCGGCCTGCGCGAATCAGCGGCGGGCGTCGAGCGCCTTGATCACCTGGTCGGTGATGTCGACGCGGGGGCTGACCGTGATGGCTTCCTGGAGAACCAGATCGTAGTTCTGGGACTCGGCGATCTGCTTGATGACGAGATCGGCCTGCTCGAAGACCTTGCTCATCTCCTCGTTGCGACGGCGATTGAGATCCTCTTGGAACTCGATGCGCTTGCGCTGGAAATCGCTGTCGAGGGTGCTGAGCTCGCGCTGGCGGCGGATCCGATCGGACTCGGACATGACGGCGATGTCGCGATCGTACTGCTCGGATTGCGAACGCAGCCGATTGGCGAGATCCTGCAGCTCTGCCTCGCGCTTTTTGAACTCGGCATCGATTCGGGCCACCGCCGCCTTGGCCGGAGCCGAGTCGCGGATGATTCGCTCGACGCTGACGAAACCCACCTTGGTGCCGCCATCGGATTGCGCCATGGCGGGCGCCGCGATCCCGAGGCTGCCGGCGGCGGCCAGGGCCACCACCACACCGCCGGCCAAGCGCCGCAGCGCCCGGGCTGGGGTCACCGAGGAAACTGAAGGGTAAGACGTGAAATTCATTGAGCTCTCGCTATACGAGTGATCCGGAGGCATTGCACGCCGAAAGCGTGCAAGCCATGATTGTGCCACGGTTTTCCGGAAGTCCGCGAGGCCGCCTCCCGGGTGGATCCCGGCGCGGCCGCGGCGGCGTCAGAAGGACGTGCCGATCTGGAACTGGAAGCGTTCGATGTCGTCGCCATCCTTGGCGTTGAGGGGGTAGCCGAACGATATCTGCAGCGGTCCCAATGGCGAATCCCAGCTCAGGCCGATGCCGGCCGAATAGCGGAATTCGCCGAAGTTGATGTTCTGGTTATCGGCATACACCTGGCCGCCATCGAGAAAGGCGAACCAGCGCAGGGTGCGATCCTGCCCCGCGCCCGGGAATGGCAGATAGACCTGGGTATTGAAGAAGATCCGCTTGGCGCCGCCGATGAAGTCGTCGTTGCGCGGATCGCGCGGACCGAGCGATCCGCTCTCGAAGCCCCGCACCGAGCCGATGCCGCCGGCATAGAAGTTTTTGAGCGGCGGATATGGCCGGCCGCCATAGCCTTTGCCGTAATCGATCTGACCATTGAGCGCGAGCGTGATGTTGCGGGAAACGGGCCAATACCATTGCTGCTGCGCCGTGCCGCTATAGTATTTGAGATCGCCCAGCACCGAGACCTCGCCCGACAGGCTGCTCAGGTAGCCCTTGCGCGGCGCCAGCGCGTTGTCGCGGGTATCGCGAGTCCAGCCGGTGGAAAGGATGAAGGCGTTGCTGCGGCTGCCGTAGGCCGCCACATACTGCTCGAAGTTGTAGGGGCTGTCGCTATACAGCCGGATGTCGTTGTGCTCGTAGGTGAGCCCGAAGTTGACGCGATCGACCTCGGAGAACGGTATCCCGAAGTTCATGCCCAGGCCGGCGGTCCGGATTTCGTAGTCGCCCGTGTTGCCGTACAGCGCCCGCTGCTTGCGGTAATAGGCGCTGAGCGTGCGGCTCACGCCGTCTTTCGTGAAATAGGGGTCGGTGTGGCTGAGGATGAACGAACGGTTGCGGCTGCTGGTATTGACCTGGAAGCCCAGGTTGGTGCCGCTGCCGAACACGTTGTCTTCGGAGATGCCGCCCATGAACATCAGGCGGTCGGCGCTGCTGAAGCCCAGGCCCAGGGTAATCATCCCCGTGGGCCGCTCCTGGACGTTGACATTGACGTCGACCTGGTCGGGCGTGCCCGGCACCGGCTGGGTATCGACCTCGACGACCTGGAAGTAGCCCAGACGATCGAGGCGCAGGCGCGAAAGCTCGATGTCGGCCGCGTTGTACCAGGCGGCCTCGTTCTGGCGCATCTCGCGGCGGATGACCGCGTCGCGGGTGCGCGTATTGCCGCCGATGTTGATACGCCGCACGTAGACGCGGCGATTGGGATCGACGAAATAGACGAGGTCGGCGACCCGGGTTTCGCGATCGATCGCGGGATTGGGGTTGACGTTGGCAAACGCATAGCCGAGGTCGCCCAGATACTCGCCCATGGCCTGCGCCGAGGCGTTGACTTTGGCGGCGGAGAAAGTTTCGCCCTCTTTGACCTCAAGCAGGGCCTCGAGCTCTTGGTCGAGGCCGAGCAGATCGCCCGCCAGACGCACCGAACCCACGGTATAGGGCTCGCCCTCGTGGATGGTGACGGTAATGTAGATGTCTTCGCGATCGGGCGAGATCGACACCTGCGGCGGCTCGACGTTGAACTCGAGATAGCCTTGATCGAGATAGAACGAACGCAGGGTTTCGATGTCGGCCGAGAGTTTTTGCCGGGAATACTGATCGGCTTTGGTGTACCAGGTGAGCAGGCCCGGCGTGCGCAACTGGAACAGGCCCAGCAGTTGCTTCTCGGAGAATTTTTCGTTGCCGACGATCTTGATTTCGCGGATCTTGGCCGCCGAACCCTCGAAAACGTCGAAGGTCACGCCCACCCGATTGCGCGGCAGCGGCGTGATGGTGCTGGTGATCTCGACCGCATACTTGCCGCGGGCGAGATACTGGTTGCGCAGCTCTTGCTCGGCGCGCTCGAGTACCGCGCGATCGAAGATGCGGCCATTGGCGAACCCCACCTGGGCAAGCGACTGGGTTACCACCTTGTTGTCGAACTCGCGCATGCCGTTGAACGACACCGAGGCAATGGTGGGTCGCTCTTGTACCACCGCCACCACCACGCCGTCGCGCACCTCGATGCGCACATCGCTGAAGAAACCGGTGGCGAACAAAGCGCGCACCGCCTGCGTGGCCTGGGCTTCGGTGAACTGGCTGCCCACCTGCACCGGCAGGTAGCCGAACACCGTGCCGGGCTCGATGCGCTGCAGGCCCTCGATCTGGATATCCCTGACTTGAAAGGGTTCGAAAGCCCATGCCGCGGGCACGGACCAGGCCAGTGCGGCCGCGGCGAGCATCAGGCCCGAAGCCTGGCGGCGCAGCCGGGCGGAAGAAGACGGTGACGAAGACGGTTGACGGCGCAAGGTGTCTTTCCTGAAGAATGGGAGGCAAACCCGCCAATGGCCCGACACGAACGGACCCGGCTTCGCCACACCGGCTCGAGGCGAGGCGATGGATTATCCCAGCAAACGAACGAAATCGTTGAACAAGGCCACACCCATGAGCGCCAGCAGCAGGCTCAGACCGACCCGTTGGCCAATGTCGAACCAGCGATCCGGCGGCGGGCTGCCGCGTACGATCTCAACCAGATAATATAGCAGGTGCCCTCCGTCGAGCATCGGAATGGGCAGCAGGTTCAGCACACCGATACTCACGCTTACCACCGCCAGGAAGGCAATGTAGGCTTCGAGCCCGATGCGCGCCGTCTGACCGGCGTAATCGGCGATGGTCACCGGGCCGCTCACCTGGCTCCACGACGCCTCGCCGATCAGCAAGCGGCCAAACATTCGTACCGTGAGCGAAACCATCTCGCCGGTGCGCTCCATGCCGCGCCACAGGCTTTCCAGCGGGCCATACCGCACCTCGACAAAACGCAGGTTCACGCCCAGACCCACGCCGATGCGGCCCGGGCTGCCGGCGTCGGCGGCGCGGGGCGTCACGCTGAGCGGGAACTCGCCACCATCGCGCAGCACCAGAAGCGGCACGGCATGATCCGCGCTACGGCCGATGAGATCGACGAAGGCCCCGGGGTCGGGATCGTACAGGCCGCCCGCCCGCAGAATGACGTCGTCGGCCCGCAGGCCGGCCTCGGCGGCCGGGCTGTGTTCCAGCACGCTTTGCACGCGCGGCAGCGGGGGGCCCTGACCGGGCTCGGGTTCGCGCACGCCCATGGTGAACAAGACGGCATAGAGCAGGCTGGCCAACAGCAGGTTGGCCAGCGGCCCCGCGGCGACGATGGCGATTCGACGCCACACCGACTGCCGGTCGAAGGCGCGATGCGCCTCCGCGGGCGGCAGGGCGTCGTCGCGGCCGTCGAGGAACTTGACGTAGCCGCCCAGCGGGATCGCCGACAGCGCCCATTCGGTGCCATGGCGGTCGGTACGGCGCAGCAAGACCTTGCCAAAACCCACCGAGAAACGCAGGGCCTTGACGCCGCACCACCGCCCCACCCAATAATGACCCAGCTCATGGATCACCACCAGGATGCCAATCGCCACAAGAAATGCCACGATGGTGGTCAACATATTGGCCCTACCCCCGATACCGCTGGTTCATGGACGCAAGCTGCATTGCCATGATTTTATTCCTGGTCCAGACCGGCGAATCCGCGGGCCCGCCGACGGGCTTCGTGGTCGAGCGCCAGCACCTCGTCGAGCGACGCCGGAGCCTCGCCACCGCAAAAATCGGATTCTGATAACAGCCGTTCGATCACTTGCGCGATGGCGGTGAATTTCAGTCGCCCCGCCAGAAAGGCCTCGACCGCGATCTCGTTGGCGGCGTTGAGCGCGACGCAGGCACGCTGGCCCGTGCGCAGCGCCTGCATCGACAAGCCCAGGCACGGAAAACGCCGCAGATCGGGCGCCTCGAAGTCGAGCTGCCCGATACGCGCCAGCTCGAGTGGCGAAACACCGGCGGCGATGCGCTCGGGAAAGGCCAGGCCGTAGGCAATGGGCGTGCGCATGTCGGGCTCGCCAAGCTGCGCCAGAACCGAGCCGTCGGCATACTCCACCATCGAGTGCACCACGCTCTGCGGGTGGATGAGCACCTCGATCGCGTCGGGCGGCATGGCGAACAGCCAATGCGCCTCGATCACCTCCAGGCCCTTGTTGAGCATGGTGGCCGAATCCACCGAAATCTTGCGGCCCATCGACCAGTTGGGATGAGCGCAGGCCTGATCCGGCGTCACGTCGGCCAGGCGGTCGAGCTGCCAGGTGCGAAACGGGCCGCCCGAGGCGGTGAGCCACAAGCGCCTCACCCCCGCCGGCGCGCCTTCGCCGGGCCGTGCGCCGCCCGGGTGCGGCAAGCACTGGAAAATCGCGTTGTGCTCGCTGTCGACCGGCAATAGCTCGGCGCCACGCTCGCGTACGGCCCGCATGAACAGCGACCCCGCCGCCACCAGCGCCTCTTTGTTGGCCAGCAGCACACGCTTGCCGCTGCGGGCCGCGGCCAGGGCGGCCGGAAGACCGGCGGCGCCCACGATGGCGGCCATCACCGTATCGCACTCGGGATCGGCGGCGGTCTCGGCCAGCGCCGCCGCGCCCACCCGGATCTCGGGGCGTGGGCTTGCCGTCGACAGGTCGTTCCAGGCCTGCTCGAAACGCCGGCGCGCGGGATCGTCGGGCACCACCACCACCGCCGCCGCATGCCGCGCCGCCAGGGTGGCGAGCTCGGGCATGCGGCGCTGGGCGGTGAGCGCGTAGACGCGGTATCGATCGGGATGACGCGCGACGACATCGAGCGTACTCAGGCCGATCGAACCGGTGGCGCCAAGAAGGGTGAGATGCCTCATGCGATAACCGGACTACAAAACGAGAAGCATGGCCAGGGGCGCGACCGGCAGCACGGCGTCGATGCGGTCGAGCACGCCGCCGTGCCCCGGCAGCAGTTGGCTGGAATCCTTGCGGCCGGCACGTCGCTTGAGCAGTGATTCGAACAAATCGCCCGCGATCGAGAGAGCAGCCAGCACCAGCGCCCAGATAAGCGCCCCGCCCCAGCCCCAGACTTGCCGCAGGTCGGACGCCAGCGTACGCCAGTTCCATTGTTCGCCGGCCCAGGCGAGCACGGCCACCAGGATCAAGACGCCGGCGACTCCGCCCAGCGCTCCCGACCAGGTTTTACCCGGACTGATGCGCGGCGCGAGCTTGGCGCCGCCCGCCGCCCTGCCCACGAAATAGGCCGTGATATCGGCCGTCCACACGATGCCTAGCAATGACAGCAAATAGAAAAAACCACGATCGTAGGCCGCCAGCAGCGCGGCGCCGGCGGCCGGCAGGGCCAGGAGCCCGAAGACCGTGAGCAGCAGGCTGAACGGCGGGCCATCGACCTTGGCCACGGCGAGGTACAGGCAGGCTACCACCCAACCGATCGCGGCCCATAGCCAAAGTCGGCCGAAGATCAGCCCCAGAATGGCCTCGCGCTCGGCGGAGCCCGCCACAAAAAGGTCGGTACTTTCGCCAAGCACCTCGACGAGCACCGCTCCAAGGTAGGCGTAGTCGAGCCAAAGCCGCAGAAACAGGGCCACGGCCACGGCCACCGTGAAGGCCGTGAAAATGCGGCGCCAGCCTTCGGTTTGGCGCAGGATCAATTGCGGCCACGACGGCGGCTCGCCGATCTCGGCGGCCTCGAGGCCCTGCGTCCGGGTGGCCAGGGTCATGCGCCACCACTCGAACAGGCCGAGCACCAGTACCAGGAGCAGGAATAAAGCCAGGGGGAGAAGGCCGGGCGCCGCGAGGACCGCCAACAACACGACCAGCAACACCACGGCGGTTATCACGCGCTGCCGCAACACGGTGCTCAGCCTCGCTGCGCCGCCGCAGCGGCCGCCGCGGCAAGCTGGGCGCTGGTCCGGCCAAAGCGCCGCTCGCGCTGCCGATACCAGGTGAAGGCCTCGGCCAGCGCCTCGCGATCGAAGTCGGGCCAGAAACGGTCGGTGAAATACAGCTCGGTATAGGCCAGCTGCCAGATCATGAAGTTGGAAATACGCTGCTCGCCGCCCGTACGGATGAACAGATCGGGCTCGGGCGCATAGGCCATGGCCAGGTAGGGCGCCATATCCTCTTCGGTAATGCTTTCCGGATCGGCAGCCAGTTCGGGCCGCGCACGCAACAGCTGGTGGAAAGCATTGAGGATGTCCCATCGACCGCCGTAATTGGCGGCAATGGTGAGATGAAGGTGATCGTTGCCCGCCGTACGAGCTTCGGCCTTGCGGATGCTCTCGCGCAACTTGGGCTCGAAGGCAGAGGTGTCGCCAACCACCCGCAGGCGCACTCCACGCCTTTCGAGCCGGCTCACCTCGCGCTCCATCACCCGCAGGAACAAACCCATCAAGTAAGAGACTTCGTCGGCCGGCCGCCGCCAGTTCTCGGAACTGAAGGCAAACAAGGTGAGGTACTCGACACCGGCCTGCGAACAGCCTTCGACCATCGCCCGCACGGTTTCCACGCCGCGCGCATGCCCGGCCACACGGGGCAAGTGGCGACGAGTGGCCCAGCGGCCGTTGCCGTCCATGATGATGGCGACATGCCGGGGCACGTCGCCCGCGGCGGGAATCGCGAGCGTGGAACTAGAGAGCGATGGCATAGGATCTCGGCCGGTCCGCGGGCATCAGATCGTCATGATCTCGGCTTCCTTCTTGCTTACCACCTTATCGATCTCGGCCACGAAGCGATCCGTTAGCTTTTGAATGTCGTCCTGGCCGCGGCGTTCGTCGTCTTCCGAGATGGTTTTATCTTTGACGAGCTTTTTGAGCTGGTCGTTGGCGTCGCGGCGCAGGTTGCGCACGGCGACCTTGGCGTTTTCGCCCTCACTCTTGACGACCTTGGTGAGATCACGGCGACGCTCTTCGGTGAGCGCCGGCATGGGCACCCGGATGGAATCGCCGGCCGATTGCGGATTGAGGCCGAGATCCGACTCGCGGATGGCTTTATCGACGATCTGGCCCATGGATTTTTCCCAGACCTGCACGCCCAGCGTGCGGGCATCGATCAGGGTGACGTTGGCGACCTGGCTGATGGGCACCAGGCTGCCGTAGTACTCGACCTGAACATGATCGAGCAGGCCGGTGTGGGCACGGCCGGTACGGACTTTGGAGAGGTCGGTCTGCAGGGCTTCGAGAGTTTTGGCCATGCGGGACTCGGCACTGTTTCTGACGTCGGCGACGCTCATGCGATATTTCCTCAGACGTGGACCAGGGTACCTTCGTCGTCGCCTTTGACGACGCGGCTCAGGGCCCCGGGTTTGTTGATGGAAAAAACCTTGATGGGCAGCTTCTGGTCGCGGCACAGCGCGAACGCGGTGGCGTCCATGATCTCGAGGCGGCGGATGATGGCCTCGTCGAAGCTGATGCGGCTATAGCGGGTAGCGGTGGGATCCTTGTTGGGATCGGCCGAATAAACGCCATCGACGCGGGTGGCCTTGAGCACCAGTTCGGCGCCGATCTCGGCGCCGCGCAGCGCGGCGGCGGTATCGGTGGTAAAGAAGGGGTTGCCCGTGCCGGCGGCGAAGATGACCACCTTGCCTTCTTCGAGGTAGCGCAAAGCCTTGGGACGGATGTAGGGCTCGACCACCTGCTCGATATTGAGCGCCGACTGTACCCGGGCGTCGATGTCGCGATGCTTGAGGGCGTCTTGCAGGGCAAGGGCGTTCATGATGGTCGCCATCATGCCCATGTAATCGGCGGTGGCGCGATCCATGCCCTGGGCGCCGGGCGCCACGCCGCGAAAAATGTTGCCGCCACCGATTACGATGGCCAGCTCGACGCCGAGACTGACGACATCGGCGATCTCGTCGGTCATGCGCATGATGGTGCTGCGGTTGATGCCGAAGGCATCATCGCCCATCAGGGCCTCGCCGGAGAGCTTGAGGAGAATGCGGCGAAAACTTGCGGGGCTGGGATTGGGGCTGGAGGCGGTCATGGCAGGGCGCTGGAATCTTATCGGGACGAACGGCCGGCGCCCCCGCTCCCGCGGACATGGCGGAAGCGGCGCGACGCCAGCCCCTCACGCGGGCTTTGATCAGCCGCGCGCAGCAGCCTGTTGGGCCGCGACTTCGGCGGCGAAGTCGGTCGTCTTCTTCTCGATGCCTTCGCCCACGACGAACAAAACGAACTGCTGCACGCCGGCATTGCGCGACTTGAGCATCTGCTCGACGGTTTGCTTGTCGTCCTTGACAAAGGGTTGGGACAGAAGCGTAACCTCTTTCAGGAACTTCTGCACGGTGCCCTCGACCATTTTGGCGACGATCTCGGCGGGTTTGCCGGACTCGGCCGCCTTTTGCGTGGCGATCGAGCGCTCTTGCTCGATGTCGGCGGCGGGCACGCCGGCGGCATCCAGGGCGCGCGGACGCGTAGCGGCCACGTGCATCGCAACGTCTTTGCCGGTGGCGTCGTCGCCGGAATGCTCGACGAGCACGCCAATGCGGCCGCTGTGCACATAGCTGGACAACTGCTTGTCGGTTTGGATGCGGGAGAAGCGACGAATGGTGACGTTTTCGCCGATTTTGCCCACCAAAGCCGAGCGCGTGGCCTCGACGGTGCCCTCGCCCATCGCGGAAGCGGAGAGCGCCTCGACATCGGCCGGGGCTTCTTCGGCGATCTTGCGGGCCAGATCGGCGACGAAAGCGATGAATTCGTCGTTCTTGGCGACGAAGTCGGTTTCGCAGTTGACTTCGATGATGGCGCCGGTTTTGGCGTCGTCGGCGATGAAGACGCCCACCAGGCCTTCGGCTGTCACACGAGCGGCGGCCTTGCTGGCCTTGTTGCCCAGCTTGACGCGCAGCAGTTCTTCGGCGCGCGCCAGATCGCCATCGGCCTCGGTCAGGGCCTTTTTGCATTCCATCATGGGCGCGTCGGTTTTTTCGCGCAGTTGCTTGACCATCGCGGCGGTGATTTCGGCCATGTTCGCTCCTGGAATCGGTACGGGAATTAGCGGATGCGGTGGGGGCGGCAACCCAACGGGACCTGCCGCCCCCCCTTTATGCCTCGGCCCTGTGGCAGGCCGATGAAGCGCAGCGGGAGAGCCCCTGCGCTGACGGATCGGAGGCGCCGAAGGCTCAGGCCTCTTCGCGCACTTCGACGAATTCGTCGCCGCCGTCTTCGGCCACGGCCTCGACGACACCTTGCATGGCTTGCTCGCGGCCATCAAGGATGGCATCGGCGGCGCCGCGCAGGTACAGCGCGATCGCGCGGGCGGAGTCGTCGTTGCCCGGGATGACGTGGGCCACGCCGTCGGGCGAATGGTTGGTGTCGACCACGGCGACGACCGGGATGCCCAGCGAGCGGGCTTCGGCCACGGCGATCTTGTGGTAGCCGACGTCGATCATGAAGATGGCGTCGGGCAGGCCGTTGAGATCCTTGATGCCGCCGATCGACTTATTGAGCTTGTCGATCTCGCGCGTGAACAGCAGAGCTTCTTTTTTGCTCATGCGCTCGAGGCCACCTTCGGCGATGGTGGCTTCCATGTCTTTCAGGCGCTTGATGGACGTCTTGACGGTCTTGAAGTTGGTGAGCATGCCGCCGAGCCAGCGGCTGTCGACGTAAGGCATGCCGCAACGGGCGGCTTCTTCGGCCACGAGCTCGCGGGCGGCGCGCTTGGTGCCCACGAACAGGATGCTGCCGCCGCGCGCGGCGAGCTGGCGCATGAACTTCATCGCCTCGTCGTACATCACCACCGTTTTTTCGAGGTTGATGATGTGGATCTTGTTGCGATGGCCAAAGATGTAAGGGGCCATCTTGGGGTTCCAGAAGCGGGTTTGGTGGCCAAAGTGGACACCGGCTTCCAGCATTTCGCGCATGGAGACTGACGACATGAGTAAACTCCGAGGGTTGGGTCTGGTACCGTAGCGACACCACCGCAAAAACCCGAAGCCAGGCGCCCCGGCAACCGCGATTTTCGCGCGGTGCCGGCCGCAGCCCTGGATCGCTAACCCGTTAATCTTGAATTGCCTTGAATTGCCTGAAAGACCCTCCAAGTATTCCGAGTAACTTCTTAACGACCGGCCTCGAATTTCGGCGGCAGCACCCTGGGGGGTACGGCACGCGTTTTTCGAAAAGCCTATAATTCTATCATTTTTGGGAGCGCCCAGCCAGAGCATGGCCATCATCACTTCCACCGCCGACATCGAAGCCATGCGCGCCGCCTGCCAGGCGGCCGCGAGCATCCTCGACTTCATCGCCCCGCACGTCAAGCCGGGCGTTACCACCGGACACCTCGACCAGTTGTGCCACCAGCGCATGCGCGAGCTCGGCGTCACGTCCGCCACGGTGGGCTACGCGCCCCCGGGCTATCCGCCCTTTCCCGGCGCCGTCTGCACCTCGGTCAACCATGTCGTCTGCCACGGTATTCCGGGCGACAAAGTCCTCAAGTCGGGCGACGTGCTGAACATCGACGTCACGGTCATCAAGGATGGCTGGTTCGGCGACACCAGCCGGATGTTCGCGGTGGGCGAACCCTCCATCCTGGCGCGCCGGCTCTCCGACATCACCTACGAGTGCATGTGGCTGGGCATCGCCCAGGTAAAACCCGGCGCCACGCTGGGCGACGTGGGCGCGGTGATCCAGCGGCATGCCGAACAGCATGGTTTTTCGGTGGTGCGCGAATTCTGCGGCCATGGCATCGGGCGCAACTTCCACGAAGACCCGCAAGTGCTGCACTACGGCAAGCGCGGCACCGGCGTCAAGCTGGTCGAAGGCATGGTGTTCACCATCGAGCCCATGATCAACGCCGGCCGGCGCGACATCCGCCAGCTCAACGATGGCTGGACGGTGGTCACCCGCGACCGCAGCCTGTCGGCGCAATGGGAACATACCGTGCGCGTCACCGCCGACGGCTACGACGTCCTCACGACCAGTCCCGAGATGCCGGCGCCACCGGCCATCCTCGAGGCCGCCTGAGGCCCCGCCGTGTCCGCCCCCGCCGCCGCCGCTGCCTGCCACCACAGTGCCAGCATCATCGGCGAGCTGCGGGGCCGCTTCCGCCTGCAGCGTGAAGCGCTGCTCGCCACCTATCGCCACAATCTGCGTCCCGATGGCCTTCTGCAAGGTTTGCGACGCCTGGTCGATCAGATCATCCTCGAACTTCTCGCCGCGCATCCCCTGCCCCCGGGATGCGCCCTGGCCGCCGTGGGCGGTTACGGGCGCGGCGAGCTCTACCCCTACTCCGACGTCGACATCCTCGTCCTGCTGCCCGGCAACAGTCCGGCCGGCACCGAAGACGCCGTTTCGGCCCTGCTCACCGCGCTCTGGGACATCGGACTGGAGCCCGGGCACAGCGCCCGCACCATCGCCGAATGCCTGACCGAGGCCCAGGCCGACATCACCGTCGAGACCGCCCTGCTCGAAGCGCGCTTTCTGGCCGGCAGCCGGCCGCTGATGCGCGACTTCACGCAGCAGCTGCTGCGCCAGCTCGATCCGCGCACGTTCTTCCGCGCCAAGCTGCTCGAGATGCAGCGGCGTCACATCCGCTACGAAAATACGCCGTACGCCCTCGAGCCCAATTGCAAAGAATCGCCCGGCGGCTTGCGCGACCTCCAGGTCATCCTCTGGATGGCGCGCGCCGCGGGCTATGGCCGCACCTGGAAACAAGTGGCCGACGCCGGCTTGCTCAACGCCGATGAGGCCCGGCAATTGCGGCGTGCGGGGCAGGCTTTCAAGCGGCTGCGCATCGAGCTGCATCTGCATGCCCGGCGCCGCGAAGACCGGCTGCTGTTCGATTACCAGCCCACTCTGGCGCAAACCTACGGCTTTGAAGCCCGCGCGGGGCGGCGGCCCTCCGAGCTGCTGATGCAGCAGTACTACCGCGCCGCCAAACTCGTGACCCAGCTCAACGCCATCCTGGTGCAGAACATCGAGGAGCGGCTCTTCGAGCCGCCTCCCGCGGCGCCCAAGCCCATCGATGAAGACTTCGTCAACCGTCACGGGCTGCTCGACGTCACGCTGGACGATGCCTTCGAGCGCAAGCCAACACTGTTGCTGCGCGCTTTCCTGGCGATGCAGCAGCATCCCGAGCTGCACGGCATGTCGGTACGCGTGCTGCGCGGCATCTGGCAGGCCCGCACCCGGATCGACGCCCAGTTTCGCGCCAACCCGGTGCACCGCCGGCTTTTCATCACCATTCTGCAGCAACCTCGCGGCATCGTGCACGAACTGCGCCGCATGAACGACCTGAGCATCCTGCCGCGCTACCTGCCCGCCTTCCGCCGCATCGTCGGCCAGATGCAGCACGACCTGTTCCATGTGTATACGGTCGATCAGCACATACTGATGGTGGTGCGCAATCTGCGCCGCTTCACCATGGCCGAGCACGCGCACGAGTACCCCCTGTGCAGCGATCTCATCGCCAACTTTGATCGCCATTGGCTGTTGTACGTGGCCGCCCTGTTCCACGACATCGCCAAGGGTCGCGGCGGCGACCACTCCACGCTGGGTGCCCAGGAAGTTCGCCGCTTTGCCCGCCAGCACGGCTTGGAGCGCGAGGATTCCGATCTGCTCGAGTTCCTCGTCCGCGAACACCTGCTGCTCTCCACCGTGGCCCAGAAGCAGGATCTCTCCGACCCCCAGGTCATCCACGCTTTCGCCCGGCGCATGGGCAATGAACGCTACCTCACCGCGCTCTATCTGCTCACAGTGGCCGACATCCGCGGCACCAGTCCCAAAGTGTGGAACGGCTGGAAGGGCAAGTTGCTCGAGGATCTCTTCCGCCAGACCCTCGCGGTGCTGGGCGGGCAGGCGGCCAGCGCCACCGCGGTGCTCAACCAGCGCAAGGAAGAAGCCATTCATCTGCTGCGCCTGGCCGGCCTGCGCGACGACGCCCGCGAAGCCCTCTGGCGGCAGCTCGACGTCGCCTACTTCCTGCGGCACGAAGCCAACGATATCGCCTGGCACACCCGCCACCTGTATCGCCGTGTCAACGCCACCGAACCGGTGGTGCGCGCCCGCCTCACCGAAAGCCCCGACAGTCTGCAGTTCGTCATTTACGCCCCCCAGCGGCCGGATCTGTTCGTCAGGCTCTGTGCCTGGTTCGACAGCCAGCGGCTGAGCATCCAGGATGCGCGCGTGCATACCACCCGGCACGGCTGGGCGCTGGACAACTTCATCGTTCTCGCTCCCGGCCCCACCGAAGAGCCGCGCGCGCGGCTGGCGGTTCTCGAACACAACCTTGCCACGGCCCTCGCCGAGGCGCCGGCGCTACCGGCCCACACCAGCTACGGCCGGGCGTCGCGCCGCTCCCGCACCTTTCCCATCACGCCATCGATCAAGCTGCATCCCGACGAACGCGGCCAGGCCTGGGTGCTCGACGTGGTGGCCGCCGATCGTCCGGGCCTTCTTTACGCGCTGGCGCGAGTGTTCGCCACGCACAGCGTGGTTCTGCACACCGCCAAGATCATCACCCTGGGCGAACGCGTGGAAGACACCTTCGTCATCAGCGGCCCACCCCTGGACGGCGGCCGCCAGCAACTGCGTTTCGAAGAAGATCTGCTCGACGCGCTGCGCGGCTAGCCCGCCAGGCGCAAGCCCCCCGAAACCGGCTCATCCACCTCGAAGCCTGGCTTTGGGCGGCTGATCATTCCGACGTAGCGGCCACGCCCTGTTCGCGCAGCCGGCCGAACTCCGCCTGCGTGATACCGAGCAGTTCAGCCAACACCTCTTCCGTATGTTGGCCCAAACGGGGAGCCGGCCTTGCGGGCAGTCGCTGCACAGCGCCGAAGTCGAGCGGCAGCCCGGCCGCCAGCATCGGGCCGACGCCGGTCTGTTCGACCGTGGTGAACAACGGATTCGCGGTCGAGCATTCGATGCTGTCGGCCAGTTCGGCCACGGTTTGGTACCGGCTCCAGCACACGCCATGATGATCGAAGGCTTCGGCAACCTCGTGCAGCGGTCGTGCGGCGATCCAGGCCGCCACCGGCTCGGCGATCTCCGCCCGGGCCCGGAAACGATCGCCTTCGAGCGATAGATCCAGGCCGAGGCGGGCTTCCAGCGCCGTCATGGCGGATTCCAGCTCCATGGCGGCGCACAGCGACTGCCATTGCTTGCGGGTCAATCCCACCACCATCACCCGCCGGCCATCCCGGGTGGCAAAGTCTCGTCCGAATGCACCGAACAATTCGTTGCCGTGCTGCTGCCTGGGCCGGCCCTGCCTGGCTTCGGCGATGAATCCCAGATGCTGCATGGTGGCCAGGGCAACGTCTTCCAGGGCGAGCTTCACGTGCTGCCCCTGGCCGGTGCGGCGCCGGTGCCGCTCGGCCGCCAGTAGGCCCGTCGCCACCATATGCCCGGTGATCAGATCCCAGGCGGGCAGCACATGATTGACGGGCTCGGCGCCGCCCTGCGGCCCGGTGACGTAGGGCAGCCCCAGGCGGGCATTGACGGTGTAATCGACCGCCGAACCTCCATGCCGGTCGCCTTGCAGGGTGAGCTGGATCAGGTCGGCCCTTGCTGCCTGCAAACGCTCGTAGTCCAGCCATCCTCGCGGTGGAAAGTTGGTGAGCAGGATGCCGCTATCGTCGCCGGGCGCGCAGATGATGGCCTGCGCCAGCTCGCGCCCCCGGGGCGAAGCCAGATCGAGCGCCACCGATCGTTTGTGCTTGTTGAGGCCGCACCAGAACAGGCTGGTTCCGCTTTCGGCGACCGGCCAGCGCCGCCAATCCAGGCCGCCCTGCAGCGCGTCGATGCGGATCACGTCGGCGCCCATCTGCGCCAGGCTCATGCCACCCAGCGGCGCGGCGACGAAGGCCGCGACCTCGACGATGCGCATGCCCGCCAGAATCCCTTCGGTGCGCTGCGGGCCCTGGGCCGCAGGGGCTCGGCCCAGCGCCGAATCCGTTGCGGAGTGGCCTCGTTCCGCTGGTTTCCGGACTCCGGGAGCTGCGTTCGAGCGTGCCGTCATATCAAGCTTCCTCGCCTATTCGGCTCAAGGCGCGCTCCATCAGGCCACGGGACACGACCTTGAGCGCCAGGGTTTCTTCGGCGCCCTCGAAAATGGAGAGCACGCGGGCATCGACGAAATAACGACTGACGGCAGACTCTTCGGCATAACCCATGCCGCCGTGCAACTGCAAGGCTTCGCGAGTCAGCATCTCGGCGGACCGGCAGGCCAGCAGCTTGACCAGGCTGGCTTCCATTTGCCCTTGGCCGCCATCGACGACGCCGGCCATGGTGTAGGTCAGGTAGCGGCAGGCGGCCAGGCGCGCGCCCATCCGGGCCAGCTTGGCTTGCGTGAGGGCGAAGCCGGCCAGCGGCGCGCCAAAAACCCGTCTGTCCTGAACATAGCGAACCGCCGCCCGCAAGGCGGCGCGCATCACCCCGCAAGCCCGCGCCGAGGTCTGTATGCGTCCGCCCACCATGCCCGCGAGTGTGTAATAAAACCCCCGGCCCAGGCCTTCCTGGCCGCCGAGCACGGCGTCGTGCGGCACGACGTAATCCTGGAACGACAGGTCGAAACTGTGCATGCCCCGATAGCCTATGGTCGGGATGGCCCGCCCGCTGAGCTTGCCGCCTCCCGCCTGCACGATCTCGAACTCGCGGGTGTCGAACGATGGTTTCTCGGCCAGGATCACCGACAGGCCGCGATGCGCCAATGCGGGATCGGTGGCGGTACGGGCCACGATCATGAGAACGCCGGCCTTGCCGGCAAACGTACACCAGGTCTTGGCGCCGTTCAGCAGCCAGCCATCGGCCACCGGGCTCGCCTTCAGGCCGCAGGCGGCGAGATCCGAACCGCAGTCGGGTTCGGTCATGGCAATCGCGCACAGGGTTTCGCCGGTGGCCAACCGGGGCAGCCAGTGGGCTTTCTGGGCCGGCGTGCCGCCGGCCAGCAGCGCGCGGGTCAGGATCTCGGGCCGGGTGATCAGGCTGCCGGCGGCAGCCAGCGACGCTTCTGACAAGGCCTCGGTAACCACCACCATCAACAACGTGTCGTCGTGATCGTCGGGGGCACTGCCGCCATACTGTTCGGGGATCGCCAACCCGAACACGCCCATCTCCCGCATCGGTTGCAACAGCGATTCCGGCACGGTGAGATCCTGGCGGTGAATGGCCTCGGCCAACGGCGCCACCTGCGCCTCGGCAAAACGCCGGAAGGCGGCCTGGGCCATGGCGTGTTGCTCGTCAAGCTCGGCCTCGCCCACCAGGCCCTGGGCATCGATCACACCCTGGCCGGTGGCCTGCAGGAATGCGGCGCTCCCCGCACCCCGCCGCAACTCAAGCCAGGGGGGCGCCGTCCGTAGCGCATGCAGCCGAGCCAGATCCAGCCCGGTCTCCACGTACAGGGTTTCGAGGCGATCGAGAATATTCCCCACGGCCTCCACGGTAAACGTGAGCGCCAGACGGGCTTCGAGCGGATCTTTACCCTGCTTGCAGGCGGCCACCGCCGTTTCCGCCGCCAGCAGTTCCGCACCGGCCCATGCCAGCTCGAAGGCCGCCACTTGCTGTTCATCGAGGCGATCCGGCTGCAGCCGCCCCGCCGGCGCGCAGGCATGGGCCAAAACCCGTACCGCCTCATCGAAGGCGCTCCTCAGGCTGGCCAGGACTTCGATGACCGCAAGCGGCAACGGCTCGGTTTGTTCGCTCATCATGATGTCACACCGCGGGGTTCAGCAGGGCCAGCACCTTGTTTGCCGCCTCGCGGCCAGTGTAGGCGCAAGCCTGGGTCCCGCCATCGCCATAGTCTTTGACGGCATCGCCCACATGCCAGAAATTGGCCAACGGCGTATCCTGGGGCATGTCGAAACCAGCGCACGAGCGCTGGGCCGGCCACTGATCCCGCATGACCCGGATCGATAGCATCTTGGCATCCTTGAAAGCCGGGAACATATCACGCAAATCGGCCAGGGATGCCTCGATCTCGGCGCTTTCGTCGAACTCGCCCAAAGCGGGGCGCGGCACCGCATACGCCACGTACTGGTACCAGCCTGGCGGCGCGAGCTCGGGGCAAGTGGCGGTGAGCTCACCCATATTGCAAAGGCGGCGGGTTTGCCCGAAGGTGACCAGGCCGGGCACGTCCAGCAATCGCGACTGCGTGGCAAAGTTGATCACGATATTGGCCGCCGGCTTGAGGCTGCTGCGCGACTGTTCGAGATAGTCGGTGCCAAACGCCTCGGCGCCCGGCAGACCGGCCACCGCGGCGGGTCCGATGTTGCTGATCACGGCCTTGGTATGGATGCGATGGGTCTGGCCGGCACGCTCGATGTCCAGGCTCACGACCCGGCCATCTTGTGTTTGCAGCGCCTTGGCCGGCGCGTTCAGCCAGATCTCGCCGCCGTGGGCACGGATGCCGTCGCCCAGATCGTTCCAGAGGCCGATCGTCCCGCGTGGGCAAAAGCCGAAGCGCTTGAACGCCCCCTTGATGGTGAAGTACGTCAGGAAAGCGCGTGCCGGCAGTTCGTCGCTATTGGCGGCGAAGATCGCGGCGCACAGATTGCGGAAAATGACATGGACGGTTTCGTTGCGCGTGTACTGCTCCAACCATTGCTGGGTGGTCAGCTTGGCTTCGGGCAGATCCCCCGCCCTGGCATCGGCAAATTTTGCGCCGATCTTGGCGGCCTGCTTGGTAAATGTGCCGAGCAGCATGCCCCAGCCGCCCTTGGCGACGTTGATTACCTTGCCGTCGATATAAAACACCGTGGCCGGGTTCGGCTCGCGGATATCCAGCGGCACCCCCAGGAGATCGAAGGTTTCCTCGAACACGCCGCCACGCTCGATGGCGATTGCACCGACATTCACGACATGCCCGTCGATGGTTTCACTCGACGCGCGGCCTCCCAGGCGGTCGAGACGTTCGGTGAGGAGGACTTTCCGGCCCGCCGCCACCAGGCGCGCGGCGGCCGACATGCCGCCGGCTCCCGCGCCGATCACCACGGCGTCGTAATCGGCGTGTGCAGAGGTATCGTTCATAATGTCTCCTGGATGTTCTGGTAGTTTTTCAAGTCCGGGCCGGGCGGCCCGGGAGGAAAACCGGCTGGCGCTTTTCGCGGAATGCCTGGTAGCCTTCGCGGAAGTCCGGGCCGCACAAGCAGGCCGCCTGATCGTCTTCTTCGCGGTCGAACTCTTCGGCCAGGGTGGCGGAGGGATGGTTGAGCCGCTGCTTCATCTGGCCGTAGGCCAAGGCGGGCAAAGCCGCCAGGACCTCCGCCCTTTCGATCGCGGTCGTCATCACCGCATCGTCGTCGCACACCTGATCCGCCAGCCCCAACTGCTCGGCTTCCGCCGCCAGCACTGGCCCGTCGCGGGTCAGCAGGCGGCGGGCGGCGGGTAGGCCCACCCGCCTGGGCAGGCTGAGCAATTGTCCCCAATCCGGCGCCAACCCCAGACGCAGAAAAGGAAACAGGACCCTGGCGCCACGGCCCATGATGATTTCGTCGCCCAACAAGGCCAGGCCGACGGCCGCGCCGGTGCTCGCGCTCTCGAAGGCGCTGACCACCGGCACCCTGAGTTGCGCCACAAGGCGACATAGCTCATGAGCGTGCCGCATGCGCGTGCGTGCGCCGGCCGGATCCAGCCCCACCATGCTGGGAATATCGCCACCGGCCGAGAAAATGCCGCCCACGCCGCCCAGCACGAGAGCCCGGAAGCCTGAATCGCCCTGCAATTGCGTCAGGTAATCGATCAAGCCCTGGCGCACGGCGTAGTCGATGGCATTACGCTTATCGGGCCGGTTGATCCGCAGCCGCGCCACATACGGCGCGGGCCAATCGAGCAGCACCACGGCCCCGGCCATATTCACGGGACGGCCCTCCAGCCGCTTCGCGGCCGCCTCCCCGAGGGAGGATTCGTGCTTGGGGCGGCCCGGCGCGGCGGATGAACGGCCCTCCAGCCGCTTCGCGGCCGCCTCCCCGAGGGAGGATTCGTGCTTGGGGCGGCCCGGCGCAGCGGATGAACGGCCCTCCAGCCGCTTCGCGGCAGCCTCCCCGAGGGAGGGTTCGCGCTTGGGGCGGCCCGGCGCGCTCACGCCCCCTCCAGGCCGACGATGGAGATCGAGCAGACGTTCTGCGAGGGTTGGCCGCCCAGGTTGTGGATCAGTCCGGTTGTGGGGTTGGGCAATTGCCGGGTGTCGGCGCGCCCCTGAAGCTGCAGGTACATTTCATACAGCATGCGGATGCCGCTGGCGCCCACGGGATGGCCAAAGCACTTGAGGCCGCCGTCGATCTGGCAGGGAATGCGCCCATCGGCGTCGAATGCGCCGTCGAGTACATCCTTGACCGCCCCGCCCTCGTCCGACAGCCCGAGGTCCTCCATGGTGATCAGCTCGGTGATCGAGAAGCAATCGTGGACTTCGGTCATGCTGATGCCCGACCGCGGATCTGGAATCCCCGCTTCGGCGTAGGCCCGCCGGGCGGCGATCCGGGCGCTGTGCACATAGCTGCCGTCCCACTCGCTGGAATGCAGCTCCCAGCCATTGGAAGTGACCACCTGCAGCGCCTTGAAAGTGACCAAGTCTTGCTTGCCCAGGCCACGGGCGATGTCGGGCGTGGTGACGATCACCGCCGCCGCGCCATCGGAGACGCCGCAGCAATCGAACAGCCCCAGAGGCGCGGCCACGATGGGCGCCGCCAGGCATTGCTCCTCGGTGATCGCCTTGCGCAGGTGCGCCTTGGGATTCTTGACCGCATTGGCATGGCTTTTGATGGACACATGCGCCATGGCCCGCTTCAACAACGCCGGCTCAATGCCGTGCCTGGCCTGGTAGGCGCTGGCCAGCTGGGCGAAGTTGGCCGGCGCCACGGCATTGGGATACCACTGCGGAATGTAGGTACCGACCGTGGCCATGGGCAGGCCGCCATAGCCCGTATCCTTGAGTTTCTCGACCCCCACCGCCAGCGCGATATCGCAGGCGCCGGCGGCCACGGCGTACACAGCCGCCCGGATCGCCTCGGAGCCCCCGGCGCAGAAGTTCTCGACCCGAGTCACGCCGATATTGGGCAGGCGCAAGGCAATGCCCAGGGGCGTGCCCCCCCGGCCCGTGCCCACGTCGTCCATGTGGGTGGAGAACCAGGCAGCGCCAAGCTGCTCGGGGCCGATGCCGGCGTCGGCCATGGCCTCGTTGTAGGCTTCGACCATCAGATCTTCGGGGCTGCAATCCCAACGCTCGCCGAACTTGCTGCAGCCCATGCCGAGGATGGCGACTTTATCTTTGATGCCTTGTGCCATGATGGTGGCCTCCTTATGCCTGGCCGTCGCGCGCGGGGGTGGCTTTCCAGAAGTAGCGCCTGAACCCGCGCAGATCGTCGATGTCTTTGATGCGGAAGACCATGTCCATGGCCTGGCCGGTGGCCACTTCGCCCACGTCGAGGTCGGTGAAGTCCATCAGAATGCGGCCGCCGCCTTCGAAATCGATCTGGCCATAATGGTGAGGGGGCGATGGATGCCACGACAGATACTCGGCGGACCAGCTGAGGATCTGCGCCGGGCGATCCGCCAATTTGTACGGCCTTTGGGTATCCTGGCGAGGCGGATTGTCGTAGCTCAGGCGCGATGGCGGAAAATGCACGCTGCCCGTCACCTCGCAACGGCCCGCCACCAGGCCCTGCAAGGCCGTGCGGTGCCGCCAAGCGGTGGATAGCGCGGTTTTTTTGTCCTGTTCGCCGCGCATGCCGCGCTCGAGCGCCAGCTGGCCCTTGAACGACAGGAATCGCGTATAGCTGTGATCTTCGGCGCCCCGCGCGATCCAGCGGCTCACGCCGCGCTGCGGCCGGAAGTCGCGAATGGCCTCGGTGACCCGCAGCACGATCGCTTGCGCCCCGCTGCCGAACTGGGCCAGCAGGATGATCTGCCCCGGCGTGGCGCGTTCGAGCACGTGCGCGAGCACCAGCAGGCCGTGGGCGCCGCCGGTGTCGCCCACCGCGGCCAGTAGATTGTCCGCCACGGCTTCGGGGGCAATGCCACAATGCCTGGCCAGGCTGGCCCCCATCTGCCTGAAGCTTGTGGGAAAGATAAAGTGATCCACCTGCCCGGCCGCGACGCCGGCGCGGTTGAGCGCGGCGGCGATGGCCGGCGGCACCAGCTTGGCGATGCCTTCGTCGCGTACCCAGCGCTCTTCCCAGTGGTAATCGACATCCTCGCCCACGGCGCGAAAGTGATCGACGAAGTCGGCCGTGACCACGCCACTGCCCAGATATTCGGCCAACACGCCTTCCGTTCCCACCAGCATGGCGGCAGCGCCATCGGCATACTGGAGTTCTTGCGCGCTGCCCGGCCGGGTGCGCCGGCTTTCGGCCGCGGCCACCAAAACTTCGCCTTCGTCCATCTGCGCCATGGCGGCGGCCTGGCTCAGGGCTGCCAGGGCACAACGCGGGGTACCGCCGAGGTCGCAGGCCTGGATATTCTCATCCAGGGTGAGCGCCCCCGCCACCACGGCGGCATTCAGGCGTTCGGCAAACGGCAAGGTGCTGGAGGCCAGCAGCACCCCCCGCACGCGGCTGCGATCGTCGTCCGGCCCCAGGCAGTCGCGGCCGGCCGCCACCGCCATCGTGATGCTGTCTTCATCCCAGTTGCCGAAGGCGAGGGTTCCCTTGCGGCTGGCGAACTGGGGCGCATACCAGGCGTTGGCCTGGCCAATGGCTTGCAACGACAGGCGCAAACGAGGCACATAGCCACCATACGCGGTGATTCCGATCATGATGAGGTTTCTCCTTTGGTCTTCCGTCGCAAGTGGCCGGCCAGAAAACGCCCGCCCTCCTCGATGGCTTGTACGGCCTCGGCCAGTTCGGCGGGAAACTGCTGGAACACGTGAATCATCCCCGGCCATACCTGGAGGCGGGCGGCGCCTCCCGCCTGCTGCACGCGGCGGACGAAGTCCTCCGAATCGCTGAGCACGGTTTCGCGATCGCCCACCTGGAGCAGCAAGGGCGGTAATCGAGCCAGCCTGGCAGGTGCCGCGTACAGCGGCGAAGCCCGGGGCTCGCGGGGATCGGTACCGGAGCCGAGAAAACCCCTGGCCATGGCCTGGATCATCGCCCGCTGGTGAATCGGGTCGGCCTCGGCACGGGTGTCGTAGCTGGCGCCGGTGGCGGCGAGATCGGTCCAGGCCGACATCAGGAAGGCCGCGGCGGGCGCGGGCACGCCCCGCTCCTGCTCCGCCAGCAAGGCGCTCAGCGCCAGGCCGCCGCCGGCGGAATCACCGGCCAGGGCCAGATTGGCTCCTTCGAACCCCTGGTGCCGCAACCAGCGCAGCGCGGCATCGGCATCCTCCTGCGGCGCCGGATAGCGATGCTCGGGCGCCAACCGGTATTCCACCCCCAGCACCTGCACACCCGCCGCCGCGGACAGCCTGGCCATCAACTCGTGATGCGAGCGCAGCGAGCCCACCCGGAATCCACCGCCGTGGAAATAGACGATGGCCTGGTCGAGCCGGACGCCCCGCGCCCGCACCCAGGCGCAGGGCACGGTATCAGCCTGCACGGGCGTGACCGTGGCCTCGGTCTGAGCGGCGAATAAGTCGTCCCAATCCTGGCGCATTTGCACCACCGTCGTCTGGCGGTTCCAACGGCCATAAACGGCCCGGATACGGGCGATGACGGACTCGACGCCCGCGTTCACTGGACTGCCCTCCGGTCGCTGCGCGACTTCTCCTCTCATGCCCCACATCCCATTCCGCCCGAGACGCCGAGCACTTCGCCGGTGACGTAGGCCGCCGCTTCCGACGCCAGGAACACCACGGCCGCGGCCACCTCGGCCGGGGTGCCCAGGCGCCGGGCCAGGGTGGCGCCGACCATGGCCCGCATGAGCTTCTCGCCGCCGGCCTCGACCGCCTGGCGCAGCATGGGGGTGTCGATCGGCCCCGGCGCCACGACGTTGGCGGTAATGTTCTTGTGGCCATTCTCGCGCGCGATCGAGCGCGTGAATGCAATGACGCCTCCCTTGGCGGCAGCGTACACCGCGCCGCCGCGCGAGCCCAAGCGGCCGGCCTCGGACGCCACGTGGATGATGCGGCCATAGCCCGCCGCCTGCATGGCGGGCAGCACCGCATGGGTGGTGTTGAGGGCGGACCCCAGATTGATGCGGAGCAGATCGCTCCACTGCGCGGGCGTGGTGTGGGTGAAGAAGGCGTGCTGGTCGGCACCGACACAGTTGACCAGGACATCGAAGGGGCCGTGCCGCGCCACGATATCGTGCATGCGATCGAAATCGCCGGCATCCGCCTGCACGCCCACCATGCCGAGACCGCCGGCGATCCGCCGCGCGCCATCGCCGTCGAGATCGGCGCACAGCACCTCCTGGCCCGCGCCGACCAGGCCTGCGGCAACCGCGGCGCCGATCCCGCTGGCCGAGCCGACCACGAGCGCACGGCGGGCCCGCTTGTTCGCATCGCTCATTAGCGCCCCGTGAAGCTCGGTGTGCGTTTTTCGATCACGGCGGCCAGCCCCTCCCGGGCATCGGCCATGCCAGAGAGGATGGCCTGGGCGTGGTTTTCGTCGGGCATGGCGGCCTCGGCGTCGCGGCCCAGGCCGGACCAGAGCAGGCGCTTGGTATTGGCCAGCGCGGCCGGCGCCCCCGCCGCCAGTTGGCGCGCCAGTTTCCAGGCCTCCGGCAAGAGCTCGGCATCGGGCACCACCCGCGTGATCAACCCTATGTCCCGGGCCTCAGGGGCGCGGATCACCGGGTTGAGCATGAGGATCTCCATGGCCCGCCGGAAACCCACCAGCTGCGTGAGCGTGACCGACACGCCGGCATCGGGAACCATCGCCACCCGGGTGGCGCCGGCCAGAAAGGCGCTGGATTCGGCCGCGATGACGAAATCGCTGGAGCACACCAAGCCCATGCCGCCACCGCCGGCGGCAAAGCCCTGCACGGCGGTGACCACCGGAGGGTTGAGCCGGATCAGCCCCGCCGCCGCCGCCTGCAACAATGTCGTGGCCACCCGGATGTAATCGGGCAGTTGCTCGCCCTTGGCCAGGAAGGTATGAACGTCGCCGCCGGCGCAGAAGTTCTTGCCCTCGCCGGTGAGCAGCACGGCGCGCACCCGGCCATCGCCGTGGATACGCAGAATGGCCTGGTGCAGGGCCTCGAGCAGCTCAAGGTCGAGGCCGTTGGCGGCATCGGGACGGTTGAGATGCAGATTGGCCACCCCATCGTCGTTCAGGGTGAGCAGAACGGGGCCGTGGTCGATCAGGGGAATCGCACCGGCGGACGTAGCGGTAGAAGTGAAGAACTCCGGCCTCCCGGCCGGAGCTTCTCCGCCACCAGTCGGGGGAGCCTTCGGCTCCAGAGAATGACTGCCTCGCTTGACCCCGTCCTGAAGGACGGGGCTTGCGCTTGGGCGCGTGGTCATGGGGCGCTCCCTTAGATGAGGAAGGACATCGAGTACAAAGCCTCGGCGTTGTTCACGAGCATGACCTTTTTATAGGCCATGCGCAGATCGCCGTCGTGGCGGCGCAAGGTGTAGTCGGTGCGGGCCGCCCACAGGACATCGCCCCGGAGCTTGGTTTCGAAGACCATCACATTGCAGGCCGCCCGGATCTCGTGGCCATCGTCGGCCAGAACCTCGATGTTGGAGACCAGGCGGCGCAGGCGCGATTGCGGCGTCTGGCTGAAGCGCTTGCCGGTATGGAATTGCTGGACGCGCAAACGGATGCGTGAGCGATTGTCGTAAATGATGGACATGACCTTTTCGGGGTCGGTATCGTCGCCGTTGGCGGGCACCCAGTACACCCCGTCTTCGGTCCAGAGGGCTTCCCAGGCGTCGTATTCGTGTTCGTCTTGCAGCCGGGCTTCGCGATACAGGAACTGCGTCACGTCTTCCAGCGTATCGCGTTGTTCGGGGGTCATGGCCATTACGCGGCCTCCATCAGGGAACGATAATGGCGCCAGATGCCGCGGGTGGGGGTCTCGTCGGTGGCGTCGCCCACCCGGAAGCCATCGGCGTCGCGCCGCTCGCGGTGCTTGCCACGCCCCAGGAACAGCCACTCGGGATTGCGCATCCGCACGCCCATCTGGGTGCGCTCGTACATCTCGGCATCGTCGGCCAGCAAGAAGCCGGCCGGCCCCACCGAGCCCATGGTTTGTTGCCGCAGACGGCGGTTGAGATCGGGCGTGCCCTTGAACTGCAAGGCCGTGACGTGCTGCACGGTTTCGTCCACCGCCAGGGGCTGGATCACGAAAATCTGGATCTCGGCGATGAACAGATTGGGATAGATCATGATGTGCGGCGTGCCGTCGATCATGATCGAACGCGCTCGCTCGTTGCCATAGGCCTGGCGCATGCGAGCAGCATAGTCGGGCAGGCGGTCTTCGCTGGTGCCGAACCAGGATAGCGGGATATCGCGCTTGCGGAACTCGGGACGAAGATCGATCTCGGTATGGCCGTTGCCAAAATCACGAGACACCGCCTCGGACTCGGCGCTATAGAGCTCGCCGATGCGGCTTTGCGTGACCTCGAAAACCGAGGCATGCACGAAGGACGGGTGATAGCCGTCGGTCTCGTTCTCGACCAGGAACTTCCAGTTCGATTTGACCTTGTGCTTGAGGAAGCCCGCGGTGAGCTGGACCTCGCCTTCGGGCGAGGTGTCGCAGAGATCGTCGATGGCCTTGGCGGCGGCGCCCAGGTGTTCTTGCAGCGAAGGCCCTTCGGCGGCCAGGGAGCCGAAGACGAAGCCGCGATAGCTGGCGACCCGCGCCACCTTGCCCAGGCCATACCGGCCGCGATCCACCCCCTCGTAGCCCGACGGGAAAGGCCAGCCGCGAAGCGCGCCGTCGTTGGAGAATGTCCAGCCATGATAAGGACAGGTGAACGAACGCGCATTGCCATGATCGGCGACGACGACCCGGTTGCCGCGATGCGGGCAGCGATTGTGCAGCAACCGGACATTGCCCTCGCGATCGCGGGCCATGATGATGGGCTCGGGCCCGATGGATTTCATCACGTAATCGTTGGGCTCGGGAATTTCGCTTTCGTGTCCGACATAGACCCAGGTGCGGAACCAGATTTTCTCGAGCTCGAGCTGGAAGATGCGGGAATCGGTATACAGCGAGCCATGGACGTAATCATCCTGCACGAGGTGATCCCAGCGAGGCGCGGCATCCTGCGCGCCAGCGCCACCCGCATTGTGGTTGGGGTTTTCCAAGGGTTGTCTCCTGTGGCCTGAAAAAGTGGTTGTCCCTGCCTTTTGTTGATGAAATAATAGTCCGACGTGACGGACTATGTCAACAGACGATCAACCCTCTGGAAGCCGGAAAAAAAGCCATGCCCATCGTTGTTTTTACCGACCCTCAAGGGCAGCAGCATCAGGTCGATGTGCCCGAAGGCCGCAACCTGATGCAGGCCGCGGTCGATCATCTCGTACCGGGCATCCTGGGCGACTGTGGCGGGGTGTGCAGTTGCGCCACTTGCCATGGCTATGTCGCGGCCGACTATCTCGACAAACTACCGCCCCGCACCGAAACCGAGGTTTATATGCTCGAAGGCGTACCCGAGCTGCGCGACAACAGCCGCCTCTGCTGCCAGATCCGCATGCGGCCGGAGCTCGATGGCATCCGCATCCAGCTCCCCGACGAACAAATCTAGGCGCGCCGCGCCAACCTCCGGTCGGCCGGGTTCAGGCCGGCCAGAAGCCGGGCTCGCGCCGTTCACTGAAGGCGCGCACGCCTTCGGCAAAAGCATCGGTTTGCACCAGGAGCATCTGCCGCGAGCGTTCGAGCGCCAATTGGGCCTTCAGATCGTTGGTTTCGGCGGCGGCAAAAATGGCTCGCGCCTCCCGGATGGCCTGTGGCGGCATGGCCGCCAGCCGGCGGGCCAGCGCCAAGGCCTCGGCCGCCAGGCCCTGGTCTTCCGCGCACGACCAGATCAAGCCCCACTCGCGGGCCTGGGCCGCCGAAAGCCTGTCTCCGGTCAGGGCCAGCCCCATCGCCCGCGCCCGGCCCAGGGCCCGGGGCAACAGCCAGCTCAGACCCATGTCGGGCACCGCTCCCAACGCCGGGAAGAACGGCAGATAAAAGTATGCCGACCGGGCGGCGATGACCAGATCGCCCGCGAGGGCGAGGCCCGCTCCGCCGCCCGCCGCCACCCCGTTGACCGCGCAAACCACCGGGATGGGCAGGGCCTTGAGATCGAGGATGACTTGATTCATGCGCGCCATGAGTTCGCCGACGTAAGGTCCCAGCACCGCGCGCTGTCCGGGGTCGTCGATCCTGTTGCGATATTCGGCCAGGTCGGCGCCAACCGAAAAGCCGCGTCCGCGCGCGGTCAGGATGACGGCACGCGCGGCAGCCTCGTGCCGGATCTGCGCCACGGCCTGCTCCATGCCCGCCACGCAGGCATCGCCCAGCGGGTTCATCCCGCCCTCGTCGGCAAGGGTGATGGTGGCAATATGGTCGTGCACTGCCCAAATGACGGAGGGTGTCGTCATGCTTCGATCTCCCGAAAGGCCGCGCCCGAGCGCAGCAGTTCGTCGATATCCGCCGGCGAGTAACCGGCTTCGCGCAACAAGGCGTCGGTGTGCTGTCCGGCCCGCGGCGCGCCGGCGGGCAATTGGGCGGGCGTGCGATCGAACCGAGGCGCCGGCGCGGGCTGGACCACGCCGGCGGATCGGATAAAAGTACCCCGTGCCACGTTATGCGGATGCTCCGGTGCTTCACTCATGGCAAGCACGGGAGCGAAACAAGCGCCGGAGCCCTCCAGCAACTCGCACCATTGGTCGCGCGTGCGCGTGCGAAACAGGCTCGCCAGTTTTTCCCGCAGCTCGGGCCAGGCCGCCCTCTCCCACTGCCGTTCGAAGTCGGGATCTTCGATCGCGCACAGTTCGAGCAGTTCGCGGTAGAACTGCGGCTCGATGGCGCCCAGGGCAACGTGCTTGCCGTCCCGGCATTCGTAGGTGCCATAGAAGTGTGCGGCGCCATCCAGGAAGTTGCTCTCGCGCCGGTCTTGCCACCAGCCTTTGGCCAGGAGGCTGTACTGGGTGGCCATGAGCAGCGAGGCGCCGTCGATCATGGCGGCGTCCACCACCTGCCCCCGGCCGCTGACGGTGGCGTTGGCCTGCGCCGCCAGCACGCCGAAGGCCAGCAGCATGCCGCCGCCGCCATAATCGCCCACCAGGTTGAGGGGCGGCAGAGGCCGCGCTGCGGTGCCGGTGGCATGCAGCGCCCCCGTGAGGGCGATGTAGTTGATGTCGTGCCCCGCCACTTGCGCCAGCGGCCCCTCCTGGCCCCAGCCGGTCATGCGGCCATACACCAGCCTGGGATTGCGCGCCTGGCAGGCCTCGGGCCCCAGCCCGAGTTTCTCGGTCACGCCCGGGCGATAGCCTTCGATCAGGATGTCGGCACGCTCGACCCAGCGCAACACGGCTTTCACGGCTCGCGGGTCTTTGATGTTCAGGGCCAGCGATTGGCGGCCGCGGTCAACGATGCCATCGTTGCGCATGATGTCTTCGAGGCCGCCTCGGCTGGGCGTGGGTGCGCGATCGATACGGATGATGCGCGCACCCATATCGGCCAGCAGCATGCAGGCGAACGGCGCGGGGCCGATGCCGGCCAGTTCGATGACGGTGAGGTGCGAAAGCGGACCTGGCATACTGGAACTCGATCCCGAAAATGAACGATGGCGGCGACAGCGGCCCGGCGAGCCCTAAAAACAAGCCCTTAAAGATCGTCGACTTCGATCCGCGCCTGGCGCTCGTTCCAGAGCGTCGCGGGGTAATAGCCCGCCCAGTCGCTGGCGATGCGCAGGAACGGCACATCGGACCAGATGCCGTGATCTTTCAGATAATCCATATACTCGGAGCCATCCGAAGCGTATTGCTGCAGGATCGCGTCGTGCTCGCCATCGAAATCCGTGGGCGGAACCCGCATCAGATCGCAGAGCTCCCGATTGAAGGCGGGCGCCGCCTTGACCCAGCGGCCATCGATGTACAAAGCGGCCCAGCCATGGTGCATGAACACCTCGCGGCCGCCCATGATCTGCTGCATTTTGGGCGTGGAAAAATGATTCACCACGTCGGACAAGCCCAGGGCCGCCGGCACGCCCAGCAAGCGGGCGCCGGCCACCAGCAACGAAGCCTTGGGAATGCAAAAGGCGGCGCGCTCGCCGACCACCGTACTGGCCCGGAAGCACTCGGGCGTTATCCGCGCGCTGTAGGGATCGTAGCGGATGGCGTCGCGCACCGCCAGGAACAGCCGCACCATCTGCTCGCGCGGCGCACTCGCATCGCCCACGGCCTCGTGCACGAAATCCCGGACATCGGTCTGTTCGTAGTCGAAAAAGCGCGTGGACTCGAGATACTCGGGCCCGGGCTCGGGCCAGCCGTATGGCGTGAAAACCGGTGTGATAGGTGTCATGGGCTACATCCGTTTGGCAACTTCTTCGAGCATGACTTCGGTGGCGCCGCCTCCGATGGTGAGGATGCGAGCATCCCGCGCCATGCGCTCGATGGGAGTCCCTATGATATAGCCGGTGCCGCCATGCAATTGCAGGCAGGTATGTACCACTTCCTGCAAGGTCTCGGCGCCAAAGGCCTTGAGCATGGACACTTCGCGCACGGTGTCCTGGCCTTCATCGATCATTTGGGCGCATTGATAGGTCAGCGCGCGCACCGCGGCCGCCTTGGCGGCCACCCAGGCGAGCTTGTTGCGCACCACGGGCTGCTCCCAGAGAGGTTTGCCAAAGGCCTGGCGGGTGCGCAAGTAATCCACCGTGAGCTCGATCGCCTTGGCGCAGGAGCCCGAGACCAGGGCGCCCACGACCAGGCGCTCGTTCTGGAAGGTGCTCATAATGTAGTAGAAGCCTTTGCCCTCTTCGCCCAGCAAGGCGTCGGGCGCCACCAGCGCGTCATCAAGATACAGCTCGGCGGTGTCGGAGCAGCGCCAGCCGTGCTTATCGAACTGGCGCGCGATCTTCAGGCCGGGGTTGTCTTTCTCGACGATAAACAGCGAAATGCCCCGGCTACCCTTGGCCTCGGGATCGGTTCGCGCCGCCACGATATAGACGTCGCCATACACGCCATTGGTGATGAACATTTTCGAGCCGTGGATGCGCCAACCCTGGCCGGTTCTGATCGCCCGGGCCTTGAGCCCGGCCACGTCGGAACCGGCATGCGGCTCGGTCACGCAGATGGCGCCCACCTCGTCGCCGGCGCAGGCCGGCGGCAGGTAGCGCTGCTTTTGTTCCGGCGTGCCGCGATGCGCAATATGCGAAATCGACATATCGCTATGCACCGTGAGCGCCGCCGCCACGCCGCCATACGACGAACGCGCCAGCTCTTCGCCCAGGACGACCGACGATAACGCGCCCAGGCCGCCTCCCCCGTACTCCGGGGGATGGCGCATGCCAAGAAAACCCAGGCTTCCGAATTGGCGAAAAACCTCGCGCGGGATCTCGCCCGCGCTTTCCCAGGCATCCCCGTTGGGAACAATGACCTCATTGACGAAGCGCCGGACCTGCTGCCGCACCATGCGCAGGGTGTCGTCGAGCAGCTCGGGCTCCTGGAACTCAAACTCAGTCATGGCTATTCGCCTTCGGAATCGGGTGGCGCCACCCGGTTGCTATGAACCACCGTACCACGGGAGAAACGCTGCCCCGAAGCAGGCGCGGAAATCCACGGGAGGCGGGTAACGCCGCCGGAACATCCGAACGGCGCCCCCCATGGGCCTTACTTGACGACCCGGTAGTTCTCGATGCCCGGATCGGCCTTCAGCAGAAACAATTGCGGCGCCGCCAGGTGGTCCGTAGCGCTGTACGAGACCGGCGTCATGGTGCCCGTGTCGAGGTCCTTGAGTTGATTCAGTTGCTCGATCGTGCATTTCCAGGTGAGCTCCTTGCCACAACCGCGCATGGCTTCGATCAGCGCGCGGGTGGAGGCATAGCCCGTAAAGGTATAGCGGTTGACCTTCGCCTGTTCCTCGGCCGACAGGTGCTTGGCGACCTTCTCCATGAAGCCCTTGGCCTCGGGCGAGTCTTCAAGGTAAACATAGTCGACCACATACACGTTCTCGGCGGCGGGCCCCATCAGCTTGACGGCAGCCGGCACGCGCGAGACGTACGTGACCCCCATGGGGATCTTGTGGCCGATGCGTTCGAGCTCGCGCGCCATCGTCACGTTCTCGCCCAATACGCCGCCGGCCATCAGGATCTCGGCGCCGGCCTGGCGCACGCGCAGGATCTCGGACGAGAAGTCGGTTTGGCCTTTTTTGTAGATCTGGCGTGACACGACGTCGAGATTCTTGTCTTTTTCGACTTTCTCGAAGCCGCGCCGGACGTCTTCGCCGTAGTCGTCGTCCTGCGAAATCAACGCCCACTTTTTGCCCGGATAGCGATCCGCCAGCCGGCCGACCAGATCGGAGACGGCGTCGGCCATGTCGTAGCCCACGACGAAAATATTGTCGATCACGGGATCGTAGAGCCCGCGGTGCGTGGTCACGGGCGCCATGGCGGGAATGCCCGACTGCTGGAACAAGGGCATGGCGGCCAGCGATTGCGCCGTGCCGGACACCGCGGTAAGCGCGAACACCTTGTCGCTGTTGATCAACTTGCGCACGCCCTGGATCGTGCGCGATGGCACGTAACCGTCGTCTTCGGATACCAGGCGGAGTGTGCGGCCATTGACACCGCCGGCGGCGTTGGCTTCGGCGATGGCGACACGCACCCCCAGGTTGTGGGCCACGCCCAGTAAGGCCGGGGGCCCGGTGAGCGGCACGATATCGCCCAGCACGATTTCGGTATCGGTAACTCCTTGCTGTTGGGCTGCGGCGGGAGCCAGGGCTCCGAGGTTCAGCAGACCCAGTACGGCAAGGGTGGTAAGTCTCCTTCTCATGGTAGCTCCTTGGAATATCGGCTTGCGCCGGGGTGGTGTATCTGAATGTCCCAACCTACGCCCGCGCTTCACAAGGAAACGCCGGGCCGCCCCAAGTTTCCCCGACCCCCTGGGGGGCCTGACGCATAGCGGCAGGTATGGGGGCGCTCTCAAGGAAACGCCGGGCCGCCCCAAGTTTCCTTGACCCCCTCGGGGGGCCTGACGCATAGCGGCAGGTATGGGGGCGCTCTCAAGGAAACGCCGGGCCGCCCCAAGTTT
>Ga0265293_10000213_pt1 | contig 144495 bp, 128 predicted proteins | sample Munlanlewell138R_FD_192505 | JGI IMG/M metagenome (GOLD analysis project Ga0265293, IMG submission 192505) | Leachate microbial communities from a municipal landfill in Southern Ontario, Canada - Leachate well 138R | ecosystem: Engineered > Solid waste > Landfill > Unclassified | place...
TCCTATTGGCAAATGCTCCCCCTGCATCCCGTCGGGGACGGCAACAGTCCCTACCAGTCCCCGTCCGCTTTTGCCGGCAACCGACACTTTCTTGACCCGGGTGTGCTTTGTGCCGAGGGCGTGATTGACCGTGGAGCGGAGCGGGCGGCACAGGTGCCTTTTGACAGGAAAATTGCGTATACTGACATAGAGCGGCGGGCTGCCATAGTGCACCAAGCCATCAAACAAACCCATCTTTCCCACGACAGGGACTATGCCGCTTTTTGTGAGGAGCATGCTTTTTGGCTGGACGAGTACGCCCTCTATGAGGTGGCCAAGGCGCACAGCCATGGCTGGGCATGGTACGACTGGCGGGAGGAAGCCCTCCGGAACCATGACCCTGCTGCCATCCGTGAGCTGATCGAGGGCGCGTGGGAGGAGATAGAAGAGTATCGAAAAGAGCAGTATTTCTTTTTCCGCCAGTGGCGCCGCCTGCGCGAGTATGCCCACCGGCGCGGGATTGCCCTCATCGGCGACCTGCCGATTTACGTGGCGTATGACAGTGCTGATGTCTGGGCGAACAGGGAGTCTTTTGACCTGGATGCGGCAGGGTATCCCAACCATGTGGCTGGGGTCCCCCCCGACGCTTTCTCGGCGACCGGTCAGCGCTGGGGCAACCCACTGTACAACTGGTGGCACATGGAGCGGGACAACTTTGCCTGGTGGAATCGCCGCATCTGCTTGGCGCGACAACTGTATGATGTGGTGCGCATTGACCATTTTATCGGCATTGCGCAGTATTATGCCATCCCCGGGCACGCCGAGGACGCCCTCACGGGCAAGTGGCTCCCCGGTCCCTCGTCGGCGCTGCTCACTTCCTTTCAGGAAAACGGACAGACCCTGCCTTTCATCGCCGAGGACCTGGGCCGGGTCACCCCTGCCGTTCGTGAGCTGATGCAGGCATTTGGCTACCCGGGTATGCGGGTGCTGGCGTTTGCCTTTGACAGCGGACCCGCCAACGAGCACCTGCCCTGCCACTACCACCCCAACACGGTGGTGTACGGCGCCACCCATGACAACGACACCCTCTACGGGACCTTTGAGAGCGCCTCAAAAAGCCGTCGGGACTTTGCGCGCGCCTACCTTGCCACCGAAAACGACCACCCCGCCACCCTCACCGCCGCCGCGATCCGCGCCGCGATGGCCAGCGTGGCGGATGTCGCGGTCTTCACCATGCAGGACTATTTGCGCTTTGATAGTCAGTGGCGCATCAACCGTCCGGGTGAAAAGGAGGGGAACTGGGATATTCGCATCCCGGCGCACTGTTTTTCGCGTGAGCTGTCCGAGGAAATGTTGCGCCTGGCCCGTCTATACCATCGCTTTGGAGAGGAAACAGCGACTTTCGGGATTTCGTAACCTGGAATAAAAACGGAACCTTCAGGAATTCCTTCACAGACAGTGGTGCAAGTGGTACTATACAGCCAAAGCACCTTTGACGGCTGACCGCTTCATCTTTTGAGGAAAAGACGCTCATTTGCCGAAACTGATATATTTTGAGAAAAAACTTGACATTTCAAAAGCTTTCATATATAATGTTTGAGTGCTTATGAATGGGACCAAGAGCGAAAGCCCCCATCTCGTAGCGTAAAATCAACTAAAGGAGAGGTGCTTTTCGTGTTCGCAATTTTTGAAACGGGTGGAAAGCAGTACAAGGTCAACAAAGGGGACATCATCTTTGTTGAAAAACTGAATGCAGAGGATGGTCAGAAGGTCACTTTTGACAAAGTGCTCGCACTGTCTGATGAGGCGCTCCGTCTCGGTACGCCGTACCTGAGTGGTGCGACGGTTGTGGCTGAGGTTCTGAAATCGGGCAAAGCCAAAAAGCTTTATATCTTGAAATATAAGGCTAAGAAAAACCAAAAGAAGAAAATAGGGTATCGGCAAACCTATACCAAGATTCGGATCGAGGAGATCGCGGGTTGACGGCATGACAAAGGTGCTGTTCTATCGAGACGAGGGTGTGCTTTATGGCTTTGAGGAGCAGGGGCACACGGGGTATGGCGAGTCGGGTGATGATGTGCTCTGCGCCGCCCTGTCCGCGATGACCATGCTGGTGGTGAACGCCATCGAGCTGGGCTACGCGTCGGACGTCCAGTATCTCATTGACGAGGAGACCACAGATATCCGCGTCATTGCCAAGGGGGCACTGCCCGCTTATGAACCCGACGAGAAAAAGCGTTTTGCCATTGCCGGTCTTTTTACGGCTTACTATTACCAGCTGGTGGACCTGGTGGAGGATTACTACGAGTACCTGCAGGTCGATGTCGTGGACAAACCGGCGGCGGAACAATCAAATTGAATGGAGGGAAGAGAAATGCTTCACATAAGTTTACAGTTTTTTGCTCATAAAAAGGGTGTCGGCTCCACCAAAAACGGCCGGGACAGTGAATCCAAGCGCTTAGGCGTCAAAAGAGCCGACGGACAGCCGGTGACGGCAGGGAACATCCTGGTCAGACAGCGCGGCACCAAGATTCATCCCGGTGACAATGTCGGTTGCGGCACCGACCACACGCTGTATGCGCTGGTCGACGGCACCGTCAAGTTTGAGCCCATGGCCAAGGGCAGAAAAAAAGCCAGCGTTTACCCGGCTCAATAAGTGACAAACAGCCGCGCGGCCCTGATCAGTGTGCCGTCTCGGCACTGTTTGATGCTTCGGCTCCCTCCCCGCATCCCTGCTTTTGACAGGGTTGTCGGGGAGTTGTCGTAGATGCACGGTTTTTTTTATTGTAAAAAATCTGTTTGGGAGGAGACACTATGTCCGTATTGGTCACGGGGGGTACAGGGTACATTGGTTCCCATACCGTCTTGACTCTGCTCGAGTCGGGGTATGAGGTGATCATTGTCGATAACCTGTCCAACAGTCGGCGCTGTGTACTGGACAGAATCGAGACCATCACCGGCAAGCGTCCCGTTTTCTATCAGGTGGACCTACTGGATGCCTCCGGCCTGGAGCAGGTTTTCGCCGCGCACCCGACCATTGACTCGGTCATTCACTTTGCGGGGCTGAAAGCGGTGGGGGAGTCGGTCAGGTTGCCCCTCACCTACTATCATAACAACCTCACCGGCACCTTGATTTTGCTGCAACTGATGCAGGCTCATGGTGTAGGCCGCCTGGTCTTTTCCTCGTCTGCCACGGTGTACGGCTCGCCGGATGAAGTGCCGATCAGGGAGACCGCCCCGCTGCGTGCCACCAACCCCTACGGCGCCACCAAGCTGATGATTGAGCAGATGTTGGCGGACGCCTGTGTCTCAAGGCCGCAGCTTTCAGCCTCTGTTTTGCGCTATTTCAACCCCATCGGCGCGCATCACAGCGGCTTGATCGGGGAGGACCCTCTCGGCATTCCGAACAACCTGCTCCCCTTTATCACGAAAGTCGCCATCGGCAAGCAATCGGTATTGCGGGTGTTCGGCAATGATTATCCCACCCCGGATGGCACGGGTGTGCGCGACTATATTCATGTGGCGGACTTGGCTGAGGCGCATCTGTGCGCCCTGCGGCGCACGGCGAAGGTGCAGGGCAGGGAATGCATCAATATCGGCACCGGGAATGGCTACTCGGTGCTGGAGATTGTCGCCGCCTTTGAGAAGCACTGGGGAGCACCCATCCCGTATGAGATCGCCCCGCGCCGGGAGGGTGATATTGCCGTCTGTTATGCCGACCCCACCCTTGCGCGTGAGCTGCTCGGCTGGACGCCTCGCTACGGGCTGGATGATATGTGCCGCGATTTGATCCGCTGGGTGCGGCAGAATCCGGACGGGTATCCGGACGCCTGAGGCCCGCATCTTCCCGCTAAAACAAATGCGTTTGAGTCGGACGAAAGTCCCGCTCAAACGCATTTTTTGTATGGTCCGGATTCAGACTTGCTCCGAGTGCGGCGCCGCACCGCCGATTTTTCTGTTTTGTCGGGCAATTTCATACCCAAAAAGGGTGGCGGCGGAGGCAGCTGACAGGGCGGCGGGAAAGTCTCTGCCGTAGGCGATCCGCACCTGCATGTCGGCTTTTTGCCGCACGGCGGCCGACAGCCCGCGCCGCTCGCCCCCGACAAGGAGCAGCAAGGGGCAGGGCAGGGCACAGTTCTGCAAGGTGACGTCAGCCCGCGCATCGGCGCAGACGGTGCGGTACCCGATGCCATGAAAGAGAGACAAGGCCTCTGTGGCGTCGGCGGTGAACATGTCAAACAGCTCGGACGCGCCTGCCGATGCCCTTGCCACCACGCCGGCGGCGCTCATCCAGTTTCTCGGCGGCAAAATGATGCCGTCCGCACCGCAGGCATACAATGACCGCAGCGCATAGCCGAAATTGTACGGGTCCTCGATCCCCTCGAGCAGGACATACAATCCGTCCGGGCGGATAGCTTTTAGGGCTTCCGACAGGGCAGGGAGTTTCCGTTCGCCGGTGAGTGCCACCACCCCGCCATGACTGCTTCCGATACACAGCCGGTGGAGTCGCTCCGCCTCAACCGGCAACACCTCAAAGCCTTTTTCCCGCCCCATCGCCCGCAGGTATCCGAGCTCCCTCTGTAACTGCGCCTCCTTTTCTTGTTGAAAGAGGATTTTTTCGATCTTCCTGTCATTATTGGAGGTGGTTTGCCCCTTCAGCACCGCACGGATGGAGGTCATCCCTTCCATGACGGTGGAGGGGGCAAACTTTTCTTCTTCTTTGAGCATTTGACATGGAACCCTTTCATATAATGTCATGAACGACAATTGGTGAGGAGCGATCGATATGTTATATGATGAACAAAAAGAGCGCTGCGAGTTGCTGGCGGCTTACATGATTGAACATGAAGTCACTGTGCGCGCGGTGGCATCGATTTTCTCGGTGAGCAAAAGTACCGTACATAAAGACATCACCACCAAACTGAAACGGACCAACCCCGTTCTGTTTGAGCAAGTGAAGCTGATTTTGGACAAGAACAAGTCCGAACGTCACTTGCGCGGCGGAGAGGCCACCCGCGTGAAGTATTTGAAAAAGCGGCGTGAGGAGGAGAAAGTCAGCTCTCTAAAAACCGATTAAAATACTCATCGTTCGAACGCATGATGTTTTCTGCCGCGATTTTTGCAAGGCTTTCGGTGATATAGAGCTTGTCAAGGTCTATCTCCGGTAGACGCGTGCCAATGTTATGGCCGTTGCTGCCCAGCAAAACCAGCTTGTCGTTTCGATAGAGTTGCAGGGCTGTTTTGGCGATGGAGAGATACCGAAAGGAGGCCAGTGTGAACTGGTAGGCAGCATGCGGAAAAGAGAGCAGTTTTTGTTTGTCCTTCTCCGGGTAGAAAATCAGATACCGCTCGGTGTGTAGAAACAGGGGGCAAATTTTTCTTTTGTGCAACAAATAGGAAAGCTCCTCCATCAGCCACCCTTTCATCCCACCAAGCGGCAACGCCAACGGCAGGTAGGGAAGCTCGGGCGAGAGTAGCCGGTCCAGACCCGGCAGCCTTGAAAAGCCCTCGCACGCTTCCATTTCGACCGATAAAAAGCACTTGAACTGCTTTTTCTGTATCAACTCTGTTTTCCGCAGCCGTTGATACGCCGCCTTGCGGTGTACTAAAAAAGTCTCGATGGTATTAGTGCCCATTCTTAAATGAGGGGTCAGCACAGCCGCCCTCATCCCTAAGCTAACAAGTTTTCGCAGCATCAAAATAGACTCATCGACATCAGCCGCCCCATCATCCAGTCCCGGCAACAGATGGATATGCGCATCACAAGTCATGCCGTCACTCCTTTGGTCCTTTCTCCGCGCCCTGAGTATTTTTGTGGCAAACAAAGGATCCATTGTACAACCGCCGCCAAACGGCGGTTAGTGCGTCACAATGTTCACCGAAAAAGTTGTCCATGTGTTTCCAGTCAAAAAAGGTAAATGATTTTGCGCCAAACAAGGATGAAACAAAGATACATCGTATCACCGCCGCCAAACGCCGGTTGTGCGTCACAATGTTCACCGAAAAGTCGTCCTTGCGTTTAGACCAGGAAGGGTAGAAGAGCTTATGCCAAGTAATGAAATTTTCTATGATCGTAGCAGATTTGTATGATGATAAGCGATTTTCATTATTATAGCAGATTTTCCATCAAAAAGCAAGCCAAACTTTGACAATGTGTAAAATTATCAAAACAGCAAGAAAAAGGAGCGTCATACCGTCGCTATTGCCAAACGGCTGATGCATTGCCAAGCGGCAGGGAAGCCCTATGAGCGGGCGGCATACTGCTGCGGCTCTCTGGTCGCAGGGAGGGGGTTGCCCTACAATCGCACCGCGCGACGTAATCCCGCCCGGCATGGTGCTGGATGGCGAGGCGAATGCGTTCATTTTGTTACTACACGGCGGGGGAAGTCCGAGGGTTCACAAACCCCCTGCCGGCGGAATTAGCCTTTCGACCAATTATACAAAATGAAGATTTTGTATAATTAGGGGAAGTGAAAATGGGGAAAAAGAGGATTTTTTCCGAATTCTTTCCCAAAAAAGAGGCTTTTTCTGAATTCTTTTCCAAAAAAGAGGCTTTTTCCGAATTCTTTTCCCCTTGAGGGTTGCATATCGGTGATTTGTTTGGTATACTGATAGCAAAACAATATGAAAGTGAATTTGATATGAAAATGAGAGTTTTGACCGCCACGAACAAAGCGAAGATGAAAGATGTGGCTACGCTGATCAACAACCAAGCCGGCTCGTCTGTGGCAGTCGATGTCATTCCGCCCGCTTATTCGTGCGAGAGAGAAAGATTGGTTGTGATCGTCACCTCACTCTCTGCCAATATGCCAGGCGCTTTCGACATTTTTTGCAAGGATCTGAATCGCAACCGTGCAACCAATGTGGCGCTGGTCATCGATGGCACAGCCGAGAAGAAAGCCGATCTGGTCAATCAATTGAAGGTCAATATCTCCCACGCGGGCGCCAATGTATACGAAGAGGTTCTCTATATCAACGGCGGCCTGCCCATCAAATTTTTGAGCAAAATCAAGCCGGAGGAAGAACAGGCTGTCGCTGATTGGACGGCTCGGTTGCTTGAAAATCTCGCATAAATCCCGCTTCCCTGCCCTGACTGCTCGTGGTTGCCTTTTGAATCGGCAACCGCATAACAAAAGTGCCGTTGGCGCTCTCGCGCTTTGCTTGGGCGAGCGATCACGCATCTTTCCTCTCTGCTCACGGAAAACCCGCTTGCGCCTGCTTGCGCTCGCTTGCGCAAAAAACGCATCTTACATTTGGCCGGAAAGCCTCATGCGGATGCGTTTTTTTAATTTTGCCGGTTGCTCACGTGGGTCGCCCTTGGTTGCCTGCGGTTTGCCGCCGCGCTTTGGCGCAGGGTGCCCTTCCCTGCCAGCTGTTCCTGCTCGCTCGATACGCTATGAATGAAAGGCGTGATAAATGGCTCTGATGGCTTGCTCAAAGTCTTTTTCTTCCACACCAATCACAATATTCAGCTCGCTGGACCCTTGGTCAATCATGCGGATGTTGATATCTGCCTCTGCCAGAGCGGTGAACACCTTGGCGGCAGTGCCTTTCGTCCGAATCATGCCGCGTCCGACCACCGCAATCAATGCCAAGCCGTCCTCCACAATGATGGTATCGGGGTTGACGGTACGACAAAGTTCATTAAGGATGAATTCGCGGTTCTCCGCGACATCCTTTGTATGAACCACCACCGACATGGTATCAATGCCGGAGGGCAAATGCTCAAAGCCAATCCCCACCTTTTCAAACACTTCCAGCACACGCCTGCCAAAGCCAATCTCGGCGTTCATCAGGTCCTTTTCAATGGCGAAGATCGAAAAGCCCTTTTTGCCCGCAATGCCTGTCACCACGCGAGTGTTGTCAATGTCGGCCTGGGCGACAATCATGCTGCCGGGGTCTTCGGGCGCGTTGGTGTTCTTGATATTGATCGGGATGCCGGAAAAACGCACAGGGAAAATGGAGTCTTCATGTAACACGGCGGCTCCCATGTACGACAGCTCTCTCAGTTCCCGGTAGGTGATGGTGTCGATGGGCTGGGGATTGTCCACTATCCGCGGGTCAGCCATCATAAAGCCCGAAACATCGGTCCAGTTCTCATACAGGTCAGCCTCGGCGGCGCGGGCGACAATGGAGCCGGTAATATCCGAGCCGCCTCTCGCAAAGGTCTTGATGGTGCCGTTGGGCATGGACCCGTAAAAGCCGGGGATCACCGCATGGGTATACTGCATCAGAGCTTTTGCCAGCAAGGCGTTGGTTGTCTCGTCGTCCAGCGTGCCGTTGTCGTTGAAAAGAATGTATTTTTCAGGGTCTAAAAATGTGAAGCCGAGATAGGCGGACAGAATGAGGCCGTTCAGGTATTCCCCGCGGCTGGCGACGTAATCCCGCCCGGCATGGTGCTGGATGGCGAGGCGAATGCGTTCAAATTCCCCTTTTAAATCCACGTCCAGCCCTAAATCCCGCACAATATCCGTGTAACGGGCGGTGATTCTTTCGAATATCTCATGGATAGGCTGGTCATTTGACGCCGCCTGATAGCACTGATAGAGAAGGTCGGTGATTTTATCGTCACCTAAAAAGCGCTTGCCCGGGGCGGACGGCACCACATAGCGTCTGGCGGGGTCAGCTTTGATGATCTCCGCAACGCGCTGAAAATGGACAGCATCTGCCAAGGAACTTCCGCCGAATTTCACTACTTTGATGGGCATTGGGCCTCTCCTTCATTTGAAACAAATTTGAAAAAACCACGCTTTTGCGTGGTTTTTTGGCGGAGAGAGAGAGATTCGAACTCTCGGAACGGTATTAGCGTTCACACGATTTCCAGTCGTGCGCCTTAGACCAGCTCAGCCATCTCTCCACGACTTGCTCATTATAGCATAGCAAGGCGGAAAATGCAAGAGTTTTATTGTGCTTTCTGCAATTTTTATCGCCAAACGGCGCCTTTACGGCATGCGTCAGCACCACCGGCAGGCGAAAAAATCGGGGCGGCGGATGCTTTCTCGGTGCCCCTTTGGCCCGCTTGGGTGCGGGTGATATAGCTGCCGATGCCGCGCTCACGCAAAGAACAATCTCCCGCCGGAGAGCGGGAGATTGTTTGGGATGGTCAGCACCTGTTGCAGCCGCTTTCCCTTCCCTCCTTGCAGGGGAAGGCCGTCGGGTTGAATTCGTTGACGGGGAATGCCATGCTTCTGAAAAGGGCGCAGGGGTCCTCGTCATCGGAGGCGATGCATTCCTTGTCGGGCACGGAATAGTCGGTGGCGTTGATGAGCAGCTGGGCGGGTCTCTCCAGTCGGATCACCGAGAAGATACCCAAAGTCACAAGCAAGCGATTGTCATCGTCGTTATCCACGAAGTCATTGTCATTGAAAAGGTTGGCAACCGAGGGGGGGATATCGCAGCAATCGCAGCAGCAGATACACGCGCAATCGCAGTGGCAGCCGACAATTCTGGTGTTAAGAACGATGGGCTCGACCACCTCGCAAACACCAATCGGGCTGTTGTTGGAAAACTTATCGGGGCATCCGATTTCGCAGAAAGAATCGCTGTTGGTGCTGCGGAACACACTGACATTCCCAGTTCCGCCGAACAGCACCACTTTCTTTTCAATCACAGCAAGACCTTCGATAATCTGGCTTCTGCCGCCGCCCACACAGGCCTCAATTTTCAGCTTCACATAAAACTTGAGCGTGAGCTGGAAAAATCCGCGGTTGAAGGGGATGGGGCTGACGCCGATGAATACCCAGATAATGTCTGCATCAATCGTGCGACAACTGGTTGCGCGGTCGATGACTTCCTGGCCAAAACGATTGAGGAACACGCGAACATCCTGGTAGCAATCGCGATCTCTGCAGGAATCCAAGACGCGGAATGTGTCAATGACGACGGTGTCACCTTTGCCTGCGAGTATGTTTCCCTGTCCGCCTGAACATCTGTTATCAGACATTGTATTTTTCTCCCTAAAAAGTATTATCGAGATCGTAGGCAAATCTCGATAGTATTGTATGCGTAGGGGGCGGATATGTGCATATCAGGCAAGGCCGCGCCGCATCGGCTATGCAACGAGAAAAAACTCCCCGGCACCGTGTTCGGTGCCGGGGAGTTTGGGGAAAAGCGGGCGCTTAGTTAAGAATACTGACGGATATATTCGGGCAGAGTGGCGGGGTCGGCTGACAATGTCATGATACAATTGAAGTGGTACTTTTCGCTGAGGGTGGCGACTTCCGGCAGAAATGTTTCGAGGGATGCCATGTCCTCGCCGCAGATTTTCAACAAAGAGTCCACAAAGATATCGGTGATGTCGTGGTCGCTGGCAGCAATACCTGCAATCAATCCATAGAGGGCTTGTGCATCGTTGATGTAATATTCCGCACTGTCAATCAGTCTTGCCTTGTATGTAATGTCAAAGTTCAGCTTTCTGCCCTTTTCAATACATACAACGGTGCCTTTTGATTGGTTGGCGCAAGCGTTCACAAGCTCAATCAGCTGCTTCGTTTTACCAGCACCTCGGACGCCGATAATCAGTTTTACCATGTTCCTTCTTCCTCTCCGCTATTATTTCGTTATGTCAACAAGCGAGTACCGGGTCTATCGCTTGATGAAACCGTTTCAAGGAACTACTGAATGCGCTCTAACAATGCCTCGCGTTTGGCTTCATATCCCTGCTTGCCAAGCAACGCAAACATATTGGTTTTATAGGAGTCCACCCCCGGCTGGTTGAAGGGATTGACACCCAGCAGGTAGCCGGAAAAGGCGCAGGCGATCTCGAAAAAGTAGACCAGGTACCCAAAGGCATGTGCGCTTCGTTCCGACACCTCCAGCACCAAATTGGGGACCCCTCCGTCCATGTGAGCAAAGAGTGTGCCGAGCATGGCCGTCTCGTTCACCTCAGAGAGTGTCTTGCCTGCCAGATAGTTCAGCCCTTCCTCGTCGTCTGTCGTTGCCTGCAGCCGCAGCACCCGGTCATTGTCCCTGATGTGCAACACGGTCTCAAATAAGATGGGCGCCCCCTCTTGGATATACTGTCCCAGCGAGTGCAGGTCGGTGGAAAAGATGACCGCATGAGGTAAAATGCCCTGACCGTCCTTCCCTTCACTTTCGCCAAACAGTTGCTTCCACCATTCGGTGAGCATCTGCAAATAGGGCTCATACCCTACCAGCATCTCCACTGCCCTGCCCTTTCGGTACAAGAGGTTGCGGAGGGCGGCGTAGCGCAGTGCGGTGTTGTGCCCTACGCCCGGCTGTAAGGAGGCCTCGCGGGCGGCGACGGCACCCGCCATCACCTCTACAATGTCAATGCCCGCCACCGCCATGGGCAACAGGCCCACCGCCGTGAGGACCGAAAAGCGGCCGCCAATGTCATCGGGGATCACAAAAGTTTCGTACCCCTTCCGCTTCGCGGCTTCCCTGAGTGTGCCGTGGTGGCGGTCGGTGGTGGCAAAAATGCGCTCGGCGGCGCCCTTTGCGCCGTATTTATTCACCAGCCATTGTCTGAACAGGCGAAAAGCAATGGCTGTTTCGGTGGTCGTACCGGATTTGCTCACGACATTGATGCAAACATCATGTCCCTCACAAACGGAGAAAAGTTCTTGCAGCGCGGCAGTGCTGATATGGTTGCCCGCATAGTAGACAGACGGCGTATCTTTTTTCAGATCGTTGTAGAGCGGAGACCGCATAAATTCAATGGCCGCTCTGGTGCCCAGGTAGGACCCGCCAATGCCCAGCACCACAAAGATATCACAGGACTTTTGTATCTTTTCCGCTGCGGCTTGGATGCGGCGAAATTCCTCTTTGTCATATGCCACGGGCAAGTCAATCCACCCTAAAAACTCGTTGCCCGGACCATTGCGACGGCACACTGTCTCAAAGGCCCGGTCTGCTTCCCCGCTGATGGCTTCCATGTCTGCAGCGGAAAGCAGACTTCCGAGGAATTTTTCATTTAGTTTTAATGTCATCTGATTGAACATCTCCAATTTTAGCGTCTCTATTTTAATTATACTATGGTTTTTTGTATTTTTCAAGCACTTTCAGAAATTTATCGCCAGATGCCCTCACAAAAAGCGCGGCATCATCAGTTTGCCAAGCGGTGTTTGAGGCATAGACCCTGCCGCCGCTTCTTTGTCAGTATTGACCGGCGGGGTGAAAATTACCCGCCCGCCCGGCATTTCCGGAGCCTCAGTAGGACGGATGCAGGAAGCTTTGGAGCATCCTGCCGAACAGTTGCCAAAAGGAGATTTTCTCCACCGCCTCGCTTGACTGAATGTCGGCAATGCCGATGGTCTGCTCCCCGATCCGATAGGTGATGGTGCCGACCTGTTCCCCTTTTTTGATGGGAGCGGCGGCATATTCGGGCAGGTTCACCAGCTTTGTCACGGTGTTTTTCTCGCTTTTTTTCACCAGCGCACAAAATCCGTCAAAGCCAACTTGACAGCGGTCCTGCAAGCCGCCTAGCACCCTGATCTCCCCCAGTTCGCCGCCCTCGTCGCGATACAGGGCGTAATTGGCAAAGCCCCAGTCGAGCAGCTTTCTTGCCTCATTGTTGCGGATATCCCGCGAGGGGGATGCCATGATGACGGCAATCAGCGTCATCCCGTCCCGCTCGGCGGTGGCGCTGATACAAAACTTTGCCTTGGCGGTAGAGCCGGTTTTCAGCCCGTTCGCCCCCTCATAAAAGCGGACCAGGCGGTTGGTGTTGGTGAGAATAAAGGCGCCGTCCCGAATGGAGTCCATCCAAATGCAGCTGTACTGCAAAATCAAGGGGTGCGCAATCAACAGGCGGCTCATGACGGCAATATCCATGGCGGAGGTCACATGGTTGGTGGTGGTGTCGTCCAGCCCGGTGACATTTTCAAAGTGCGTAGAGGTCATGCCGAGCGCTGCCGCGCGGGCATTCATCTCCTCGACAAAGGCCTCCTCACTGCCGCTCACAAACTCCGCCAGCGCCACCGACGCATCATTGGCACTGGCAATGACCGCGCACTTGATGAGCTCCTCTACCGTGAAGAGCTCCCCGGCTTCCAGATACACCTGAGAGCCACCCATGGAAGCGGCATTTTCGCTAATCGACACATTGTCGGTGAGCGCCACCTTCCCCGCATCAATGGCCTCCATCACCAAGAGCAGTGTCATAATCTTGGTCACCGAGGCGGGCGGCAGTGCCTCGGCGGCATTTTGTTCAAACAGCACCGTGCCTGTTTCCTGTTCCATCAGCACGGCCGACACGGCATCCACAGTAAAGCCGGGCTGGGCGGAGACCGGTGCCGAAAATGCCGAAAAAGCCCACCAGCAAAAAACGGCACTGAGCAAAAGACTCAAACACTTTTTCATCTCATCACCTCGCAATAGGATTCGTAACCACTATATTGAGGCGGCAGGGGAAATATGCATCAGAGGGATGTTCGGCACTCAGGAGCGGTGGAATTCCTGTTCAAGAATGGCATAGGTGACAATGTCCTTGTACTCATTTTTCACAAACATCGATTGGCGCGCCGTGCCCTCCAATCTCATCTCGCACTTTCGCATCACGGCTGCCGACGGTTCGTTGCCCACCATATGCCGGGCTTCCACGCGGTGCAACGCCAGCTTTTCAAAACCAAAGGACAAGGCCGCTCGCAACGCCTCGGTGGCATACCCGCGGTTCCAGTACGCGGGGTTGATTACATAGCCCACCTCTGCCTTTTTGTTCGGCAAATCAAAGCACACAAAGCCGCAGGTGCCAATCAGCTTTCCGCTCTCCTGCAACACCACTCCCCAGTCGAAAAACTCGCCGCAGGCATACTTGCCCGACACATAGGAGAGGTACTGCCTGGTGTGGTCCAAGGAGGGGTGTACATCCCAGAGCAGGTATTTGGTGGTGAGCGGCTGGCTGGCGTATTCATATATATCCCGGCTGTCCCTGACCGATAATTTGCGTAGCTCCAGGCGCGGTGTATAGATGCTGGGAATGTGAGAGAAAATTTTGAGCATACAGTCGCCTTTCGTCAAGTCATTTACTATGAGCATTATAACACAAGTATAGCACAAGTGCGGTTGTTTTTTGTTACATTTTTGTGCGCTGTCTTGCTATTTTTCCTGAGCCGTGGTACAATTAGTCAACACCAATACAAAGGGGACATTGTTTTGAACGAGCTGGAGCCGAAAAAACAGTTTAATCTTTTTTCCTTTCACCGGGACGGCAAGGGCGTCAACCCGGAAGATGTGGTCACGGACACCAACCTGAAGGGGTTCTTTTACCGCTATCGCACCTCCTTCGGTAAACTGCTGTCGGTCAATATCATCATGGTGCTGGGCAACATTTTCCTGCTCTTTTTAGTGCTTACGCTGGCTGGGTATACCAAGGTCCCCTTCCTGCGGCCGCTGTATGACGTCTACGGCATCCAACACAGCATGTCCCTGCTCTCCCCGCCCACCGCCGCCGACCTGGCACTGGGCGCGCTGAACGGCGCCTTGGTCAATGACATGGCAAACACTCCGCTGACCTATGTATTTTACGCCTTGTCCGCCCTCACCCTGTTCACTTTCGGGCTGGTCAATGCGGGCTGCGCCTACCTGCTGCGCAACATCGCCACCGGCGAGCCGGTGTTTCCTGTCTCGGATTTTTTCTATGCGGTGAAGCGGAACTGGAAGCAAGCCCTGCCGCTCGGCATACTGGACCTGGCGATCCTCTGCCTGATTCCCTATAACCTCTACACCACCTTCCTGCACATGGGCGGCTTCTTTCAAAACATGCTGTTTTGGCTGATGGTGGTCATCGCGCTGGTGTATTTCTTCATGCGTTTTTATCTCTACCTGCAAATGGTCACTTTTGACCTGACATGGACCAAAATCCTCAAAAACTCGCTGATCTTCTCAATCCTCGGCGCCAAGCGCAACCTGCTCGCATTCATCGGTATCCTGTTATTAGTTGCGCTCAATTTTCTGTTTTTGTTTGGCCTTGGGGGATTGCTGCTGCCCTTGGCAGTCGCCTTTCCGCTGCTCTTTTTGTTCTCACACGCGTCCTTTATGTCTACCTATGCGGCGTACTATAAGATCAAGGAGTTCATGATCGACGAGTCGCCCGTTGAGCCGCCCCCGATCGACGAGACGGAGCCTGCTCAGGAGTCCTAACGCACACTTTCACATGAAAAACCATCAAAAAAGCGGGGCAGACCCGCTTTTTTGATGTCTCTGCTCCCCGACAGGGCTGCCCGCCTCCCTACTTTGACAGTTGGTCCAGCGAGGCAAAGGTATAGCCCTCCGCCCGGCATCCGGCAATCACCGCCGGCAGGATATTCACATTGGTATCTGAGGTGGGATGCAGCAGGATAATGGCGCCGGGGTGGATGTGCGCCATGATTTTCTGAGTGGCGCTTTCTTTGTCGGGCTGGTGCTGGCTATCCCAGTCCGCGTAGGCATAGCTCCAAAAGATGGTCTTGTAGCCCATGTCGTCCGCCCACTGCAGGTTGTCCTCGGAAAACTTGCCCTCGGGCGGGCGATAATACTTTGAAATCTCCCGCCCCGTCCTCTCGCGGTAAATATCCTCCATAACCCGAAGCTCGGCCGTAAAGTTTTCCTTGCTTGCCCGTGCCATGTTGCGGTGGTTCGCGGTATGGTTGCAGACCAGGTGCCCCTCGTCGGTCATCCTTTTGATGAGGTCGGTGTTGGCGACAATCAGGTGCTTCAGCACGAAAAAGGCGGCGGGGACTTCTTCTGCCCGCAAAATATCCAGAATTTTCGCCACATTGCCGTTTTCATATCCGGCATCAAAGGTCAGGTAGATAGTTTTTTTGCCCGGCTCGTTTACGGCATTGGTGTCTGCATAAAAAGCACGGTGCTTTTCGATGCACTTGAGGTCAGCGCCCAGCGGGGGTCGGGTGTGGTCGCTGGTATGCTTGCAGTACCAGTCAATTTCTGCCCTCTCCGCCGACACCAACAGCGTGGGCATCAGCAGAGCCAAGCAGAGCCAAGCCAACAGGCTTTTTTGCAAGATTCGTTTCATGTTCGTTCCTCCTGTCTACAACATTTAGTCTGTCGTGCGGGCAGGAGAATACACAATGAAAATTATGCAAATTGAACCACAGCAAAAACGGCCGGCATTCGACTGCTCGAATACCGACCGTTTGTATGGTTCTTATTTGTACTTGCGTTTTCTGGCGGCTTCCGCCTTTTTCTTGCGCTTGACGCTGGGCTTTTCGTAGTGCTCTCTTCTGCGAAGCTCGGTTAATACGCCTGATTTGACACAGGAACGCTTGAAGCGACGAAGCGCACTGTCAATCGTTTCGTTTTCCTTGACCCTAATCTCTGCCATCTGTTTCGCCTCCCTTCGCTATAGCCTACATTTTGTCTGACTATGTTATTGTACCCGATACTTGGCTATTTGTCAAGTGCTTTTTTCGTTTTTCTCGGCATCCTGCGCCGCATGCAGTCCCCTCGCGGCACGCAGGGTGTTTTGCAACAGCATGGTAATGGTCATCGGCCCCACACCGCCGGGCACGGGCGTGATGGCGGCGGCGCGCGGATTGACCGTGTCGTAGTCCGCGTCTCCGCAGAGCTTGCCCTCGCTGTTGCGGTTCATGCCGACATCAATCACCACCGCGCCCTCTTTGACCATGTCCCCCCTCAACAGCTTTTCCTTGCCGACAGCGGCCACCAAAATGTCCGCCTGCCGCGTGAGGGCTGCCAGGTCTTTTGTTTTGGAGTGACAAACCGTCACGGTGGCATTTCGATGCAGCATCAGCAGAGCCAGCGGCTTGCCCACAATATTGGAGCGCCCGATAATGACACAGTGCTTGCCCGCGATGTCGATGTGGTATGCGTCCAGCATTGCCAGAATTCCGGCAGGCGTGCAGGGCAGAAAGGTGGGATTGCCCTGTACCAGCCGGCCGACATTGAACGGGTGTAAAGCGTCCACATCCTTGTCGGGAGAGATGGTGTCAATGATACGGCCGGGGTCAATGTGCGCGGGCAGGGGCAGCTGCACTAAGATGCCGTGCACTTCCCTGTCCAGATTCAGCTCCTTGACCAGCGCGATCAGGGCCGCCTCGGTGGTACTTGCGGGCAGCGCGATGATCGTGGAGCGCATCCCCACTTCCTCGCATGCCCGTCCTTTGTTGCGGACATAGGTGGCGGAGGCCTGGTCATCACCCACGATGATGACTGTCAGTGCGGGCGCATATCCCCTCTCCCGCACAAAAGAGGCGGTATCGGCAGCAATCTGTTGCCGCAGTTGCCCGGAGAGTTGTTTGCCGTCAATGTTCATTTTTTCTTTCCTTTCGCCAGCATTTTCTGCCGTTGCGCGGGTGTCATGTTGATGGGCTTCATGGCGGCGATTTGCTCCTCCGTGCCGTTTTTCAGCTTGTAGTGACTGTACAGCATGAGGATGGAGCAAAGGACGAAGAACGCCGCCCCGACAACCACGGAAATGCGCAGCTCCGTGAAAGGAATGTAGAGGCTGTCGGTGCGCAGGTTTTCAATGAACATACGGCCGAAGCCATACCACGCAAAGCAGAAATACACAATAAAGCCGTTATATTTGCGCCGCTTGAAGAGATGGTTTGCCAGCAAAAACCCGACCAGATTCCACAGCGACTCATATAAAAAGGTGGGGTGTACATACACCATCTCGGTGGTGCCGAAGGTCAAAAAGGTCAGTCGGTTCTGTAGCCCCATCCGACAAAACAGATCGGTCTGCCCGCCGAACGCCTCACCGTTCACGAAGTTGCCCCACCTACCTGCCATTTGCGCAAACAAAATGGCGGGTATGGTGCAGTCGCCAAAGGCAAGGAAAGGCACCCGCTTCTTCCGACACATCACATACACGGCAATGCCGCCGCCAATCAACGCGCCGTAAATCGCCAGTCCGCCCTCCCAGATGGCAAGCATCTGCCAGAAGGTCTGGTAGTTTTCCAGCGTGGTGAGCACATAGTACACACGTGCGCCGATGATGCCTGCCAGCACAGCCACCGCGCCGATATCCACCACATCATCAAAAACCAGCCCCAGGGATTTGGCGCGCCAATTGGTATAAAAGAAGCAGAAGATGATGCCCGTCGTAATGATCAGCGCATACCAGACAATCTCCCTGCCGAAAACGGTGAACGCCACCCGATCGAGCACAAACTCACCGATGCCAAGGCCCGGAAATGAAACTTTTGAAAATTGATCAGACATACTGCCACTCCTTCGCTTGTCCTTACACGGCTTCAGTATAGCACACCTGCGCGCAAAATGCAATCACCCTCATGAAATCCAAGAACTTTTTTGCCAAGGAATTGGTCTTTGCCCACCCGCACACGACGTAAAAATGCGTCTGCATAGGGCGGTTTGACCTATCCAGACGCATTTTCTGCGCCATCCAAGCGCTCGGTTCAGCTTTCGAGCTGTCTGCCCAAAAAGTGGGCGGCGGTCTGCACCAACTTGACTTCCAAGTCCTCGCTCATTATGACCGTATCCTGTCCATCCACGGGCAACAAGGCACACACGCAGCCGATGAGGTCTCCCTCGGTGATGATGGGCATAGCAGAGCTGACATAAAAACCGCTGCCCTCAGCGGTGGCATGAACTTTTGCCTCCTCCGTGCGGTGCGTAAAGAGCGAGCGGGACTCGATAATGCCCTCCAACGCGGCGGAAATGTTTTTATCCAAATAATCTTTTTTCGGCACCCCCGCGCAGGCAATGACCGCATCCCTGTCGGTGATCACCACCGCCATATCGCAGGTCTTGTACAGCGTTTCCGCATACTGAGCGGCAAAGGAGGCCAGCTCACCGATCGGCGAGTACTTTTTGAAAATAACCTCCCCTTCCCGATCGGTATATATTTCGAGAGGATCGCCCTCACGAATGCGCATGGTTCTCCTGATTTCCTTGGGAATCACGACGCGGCCGAGGTCGTCAATTCTTCTTACAATTCCTGTAGCTTTCATAAACAAACAACTCCTTGCGAAAGGTTTTCAAGGCTATTATTTGTTTGTTGCTTCAAATTTATCCACGACAGCCGACAGAAATATTGCGCACCTCCCCGGACAGTGGTCCCCGGCGGTCTGACCGACGCGCCGGCACTCCCGTGCGCGGCTCAGCGCTGCCGGTAGACTTCTGCCAGCTCGTACCGCTCATTCACAAAAAGCAGATCCGCCACATAGCCGACGGCTATTCTGCCCCGATTTATCCCCAACATTTCAGCCGGTGTTTGGCTTGCCATACGGAACGCATCGGCGGCGGGAATGCCGAAAGAAATGGCTTTTTGCACACAGTGCAGCAGCGTGGCGGTGCTGCCCGCCAGGTTCCCCGCCGGCACGCGCGCCACCCCCTCTTTGAGGATGAACTCTTGTCCGCCCATTTGGTAGCTGCCGTCCGGCAACCCGGCGGCACGGATGGCGTCGCTGATGAGAATCATGCGGGAGGGTCCAAAGATACGGTAGAGAGCCGTGATCATGGCGGGATGGATATGAATGCCGTCACAGATTACCTGCACATAGGCGTTGGCGGTGATGGCGGCGCCGATGAGCGAGGGTTCCCGGTGCTGCAGGGGCGGCATGGCGTTGCAGGTATGGGTCACGCAGACAGCGCCCGCCCGAAAGGCCGCCAGCCCCTCTTCATACGTGCAGGCGGTGTGTCCGAGGCAGACCAGGGCGGGACAGGCGGCAATGAAGTCCATGGCACCCGGCAGCTCCGGCGCCACCGTCACCAGGCGGACATGGCGGAGCCGAGAAAATTCTTTGAGATCGGGATATTTGAGATAATCGGGGTTTTGCGCGCCCTTGTAGGCTTGTGACAGGTACGGCCCCTCCACATGAAAGCCCGGCATCTCCGCCCCGTCCGCAAGCTTGGGGGGGAGTGCGCTTGTCGCCCGCTCGAGGGCGTCAAAAGAGGCGGTCGTGGTGGTGGGCAGCCAGGTGGTGGTGCCGTTTTGATACAGAAAACGCGCCGCTTTCGACAGGTCTCCCCCGTCGGTGGCATCCTCGCCGACATGGCCGTGGCAATGAATGTCAATCAGGCCGGGAAAGACGCGCAGTCCGCCCATATCCCGCCCCGGGGCGTCTGTCCGGCCGATTTCGGCAATCAGGCCGTCCTTGAGGATGAGGTCGGTGAGGGTCTCCCCCACCATCGTATTTTTCAGTACCGTGACAGCCATAGCGCACTCCTTTTCCTCAAACAGAGAGAGGCAGATGGGCGGGCGGCACCTGTCTTTTCCCCTTTTGTCAAGACAAGTCCGCCCGGCCGGTTGCTAAAAAATCAGCATTTGGTTATGCGAGATCACATTAACCGTGGCGTTTTGCGCCCAGCGGTTGAACTGGATGGGCTGCCCCGGCGCCTTCTGGGTGTTGGCGGGCAGCAGGGTCTCCTCCAGCTCCGGGATGCCCTCGCACGCCCCGTCCAGATACTCGGACAGGCGGGCGCGCGCGCTGCGCAACCGTTCTTTCAGACCGCCGATGCGTAGCTCCTGCACATCAAACCCGTGCGGCTTGTTTTCGGTGAACCACTGGGTGCGGAACGCCGTGAGGAAGGCTTCCAGCGCCTCCAGCGCCCGGTCGTAGACGGGGAGCAGGGCGGCAAGCTTCGGTTTTTCCTTTGCCTGGTAGGCCGCCCGGGTGCGCACCCCCAGGTCCGCTTTCAATGAAAGGAAGCGGCACAGGCAGGCGGAGGCGCGATACATATAGGCAAACGCGCCGCCCTTGTCCGTGAGGGCGGTAAAATGCCCAGCAAGCCCCTCATAAAACGCGGCGTCTGTCGGTGAGACGGTGCTGTCGAATATACCGAGTAGCGGATCATTGTAAAACAGGTATTTGGAGGGCGTCTCGATTTTGAAAGGGCCGTCTCCGGGGCGGTTGGGCAGGTCCAAAGACAGGCAGTCATCGTAGTTTTCCCCGGTCCATGCCGCAAATTTTTCCCGCAGCTCCGCCTCGGTGACATCTGGATTTTCCGCCAGCGCGGCAGCGTATGCCAGGGCGGGCAGCACCGCGCATTTCGGGCACTCGTGCCCGTCGTCCCCCCAGATGGTGAGAAAGGCATGCTTGACTCCGTTCGAGCGGCAGGCTTCAAAGGCCGCCCTGGTGGTTTCCATGCTGTAGTGGTTATAGGGCGCAAAGCCCATCCATGCCCAAGCGCCCCCCGCAAACCAAACGTTGTCCGACATGGCTTGGTTGCGCCGGATTTTCGTCTCGTAGTTGGCGACAGAGGTGCTGTAATAGTCCCAGTAGACCAAGTCCAGACTTTTCGGCTTGAGTTTTCTGACCAGCTCGATCCCGGCTTCCTCATCGGTGTCGCTGATCAGCTTGAAAAACATATCGTGCCACATCATGGGGGTAAAGCCGTACCGCTCGCAGATCTCGCAAACGCGGCTCAGGTGTCGGAGCATCAGCGTGAGACGGTCGGTGTGACCGTGCAGCTTTCTGTACTTGCCCAGCCCCAGCATGAATGCCTCGTCCATGCCGATATGCACGCGTCTGGACGTGTAGCACTCGGCCAGCGAGGCGATCATATGGTCGATCAGCTCGTAGGTGCGCTCCTCCTCCACCAGCAAAATATCGTGGCAGTCAAAGATGGCGCGGTAGGGATCCCAGCGGACCAGGCCGTTCAGGTGCGCCAGCGTTTGGATGCACGGGATCAGCTCGATTCCCCGTTGGCGGCAGTGCGCATCCATCTCTCGGATTTCTGCCTGAGAATATCTGCCCCTTAAATAGCCAAAATAGGGCTCCTTCGGCACTTCATAGGTGTCCTCTGTGTACAGTTGCAGGCTGTTGTACCCCATGTTCGCCAGTTTGTCAATGAAATCTTTCAGTGCGCTTGGCTTCATGACTGCATTGCGGGAGCAGTCGATCATCACGCCCAGCGTTTCAAATTGTCCCATGTTTGCCCCGCCTTCTTGGATGGATTTGGTTGGCTTGACCGCTGCTTACTGCAGGATATAGTACAGTGCGGCCGACAGTGTGCCCAGCAGCATCAGCAAGGCTAAGATGAGCGCCCCCAAACGAAATAGGCTATTTTTTGCTTCCGCCGTCGGTTTTTTCTTTTGCGCCATAATCTTTCTCCTGTTTCATGTAAAATTTTCAATATAGTATTTTGAAATATTCCGCAACCTTGTCGGCAACTGTTCGGGCAGCCAGCGCAAAATGTTGGCGAGCCCCGCCGCCGCGCTTTCCATCGGGTTGTTCATGCAACGGGTGCGCACACCGCTGATGCCCTCGATCATCTTCTCCATACCCGACAGTTGCGCCGTGCCCCCGCACAGCAGAATGCCGTTTTCAAAAACCCCTGCCACATATTCCAGCGGAATTTTGGACACGGCAATGCAGATGGCCTCTAAAATCGCCCCCATCGGTTCTTCCAATGCCTCAAACATGTCGTCCGAGGTGATTCTGACCGACCGCGGCGCCCCTGTCTGCAGGTCCCGTCCCCGCACGTCCTTGCCTCGTTCCGGTCCCTCGTTCCAGACGGCGCCGATTTCCATCTTAAGCTGCTCTGCGGTGCGCAGGCTGATCTGCAACTGAAACTTGCGGCTGATATAGTCGACAATGGCGGCGTCAAAGCGCTCCCCTGCCGTATCAATGGCGCGTGTGTAGAGGATATTACCACCGAACAAAAGCAGGAGGCTGGTCTTGGCGGCGCCCATATCTACGAGAAGGCAGTCAGCGCAAGGGGCGTCATAGCTGCCCGCCATCGCCGCCAGAGGGGCGTACACCAAGCGACAATCCTTGACCCCCGCCCGCAATGCCAGCTCCACCAGCGCGATTTCCTCAATGTCGGTCATGTCACACGGCACATTGACCAGCAGGCTGCAGCCTTGCGCATCTCTGCCGAAAGTGGCTTTGAGACAGGAACTCATCACATGAAAGGTGATGTCGCAGTTGGCGGTCAGCCCATTTTTGAACGGTCTCATGAGCACCATGCCCGGTGTATCCAGCCGCGCCTGCGCATCCGCGCCCACGCCCACCACCACGCCCGTTTTGCGATTGATCGCAATCACGGACGGCTCCCGCATGACAATCCCCTCCCCGGGCAAAGAGGCATAGAGATTGGCAGTCCCTAAGTCTATCCCAAATTTGTTCCCCATTGATTGTTGTCCTTTGCTTTGTCCGCACCCGATAGCCGGAAAGCCCGTCCGCCCGCTTGCCGAGTAGCCATCCATCAACAAGTCCACGGCACTTGGTGAGTAGCCATCCATCAACAAGCCCACGGCACTTGGTGAGTAGCCATCCATCAACAAGCCCACGGCACTTGGTGAGTAGCCATCCATCAACAAGCCCACGGCACTTGGTGAGTAGCCGTCCACCAACAAGCCCACGGCACTTGGTGAGTAGCCATCCACCAACAAGCCCACGGCACTTGGTGAGTAGCCATCCATCAACAAGCCCACGGCACTTGGTGAGTAGCCGTCCACCAAAAAACATCGCACTTGGCGGTGGCTATCCCCTCAGCGGCCCTGTCTGCCTCATTCACAAGTCTCTACCCAGGTGCAGCACATATTTTGCTATAGTATACACGATAAATTCGATAATTGCAAGTCCGCTTTTGTACTTCTTACACCACTGTTGTCTGTATTGCTTTGCACGACTGACCGTTCGGTCGCTTGCACTTTTCAAACTTCTGAGTGTCCGTATGCCGTCAGTTGCCTGTCCGTCCAGTCGTTGCACTTCTTGCAGCACTGTTACCTGTATGCTGTGCGCGCCTGTCTATGCGCTCACCTTCGGCCTCGCTTTTGTTTTTTTCAAAAAAACCTGTGTCAATGATGGCAGGAACAAAAAGGTTTTTCCTGCATGACTTTCAGATGGTTCTTTGATGAATCCTATCCCCGGTGCAGCCATTCACAGCACGGTTTTCGGAAGGTTCTTTTGGTTCTCTATCGGCGCAGGCGTTCTTCCAAGGCGGTGTAGCGCATCACATGGCGGTTGTTTTCAGCCATTTGCCGGGCGATTTGCTCGCTGCCCACCAGGATGACCATTTCGCGGGCGCGGGTGAGGGCGGTGTAAAACAGGTTTCTGGTTCTCAGCATGGGGGGGCAGTGAAAGAGGGGGAAAATGACCAGGGGGTATTCGCTCCCTTGGCTCTTGTGGACGGTGATGGCATAGGCATGCTCAATCTCATCAAGCAGGGCAAAGTCATAGGTGGCGACCCGGTCCTCAAAATTGATGAGCAGGTTTTTTTTGGAGGGATTGATGTCGGTAATGATGCCGATGTCTCCGTTGAAAACACCGCTGCTTTCGATGCCATCCTTGGTCCAGGAGAGTTCGTAATTATTACGAATTTGCATCACTTTATCGCCCACCCTAAACACACCCTCACGGTAGTTGACCTCCCCCTTAGAGGGGTCCTTAGGGTTCAGATACTCACGTAATAGATGGTTGAGTCGCTCGGTGCCGGCTTTCCCCTTGCGGGAGGGAGAGATGATCTGAATTTGTCGCAGGACATCCTCGCCATAGGTACGGGGGAGCCGCTGGGTGACCAGTTGCAGGATGGTTTGGGCGATCTGCTCGTCCTCCTCACGGGGCAGAAAAAAGAAGTCCCGGTACTTGTTTTCAAGCAGGGGCACTTCCCCGCGGTTGATGCGGTGCGCGTTGACCACGATCATGCTTTGCTCGGACTGGCGGAAGATTTCTGTCAGGCAAATGGTGGTGAAAGCACCTGAGGCGATCATGTCGCGCAGCACGTTGCCGCACCCCACGGGCGGCAGTTGGTTGTCGTCACCGATGAAAATCAGGCGGGTGCCCCGCTTGGTCGCCCGCAGGAGTCCCTCCATCAGAAACAGGTCAATCATGGAGGCTTCATCCAGGATGATCACATCTTCTGCCAGGGGATTTCCTTCGTTTCTGTTCAAAATCAGGGTGGTCTCTCCATCGCTCTTAGTCATCTCGAGCATGCGGTGGATGGTCTTGGCCTCCTCCCCGGTCGCTTCCGACAGCCGTTTGGCGGCGCGGCCTGTGGGCGCCGCCAGGGCAACCTTCATCCCAGTGTGCCTGAAAATGCGCAGCAGGGCCTGGACCACCGTGGTTTTCCCGGTGCCCGGGCCGCCCGTGAGGATCAGGACACCGCTGCACAGGGCTTGCTCAATCGCCTGCCGCTGCAGTTTGGCATAGGTGATGTTCTTCTCGGTCTCCACCATCCGGACCAGCTGCCCGATATTGGCGGTATCCATGATGATACAGGCGGCTTCCATGGAAAGCAGTTTGGCGGCGATATAGGCTTCCGCCTCGTCCGACCGTTTGTCGAAAATATAGTCTTTGGTTTTCGGCAGAAAGGCTATCAGATGGCCCTCCTGCACCTCCTGTAAGAGCACCGGCAGCACTTGTTCCTCGCTCAGGTGCAGGTGCGCGGCGGTCACTGCCACCAGCTTTGCGCGGGGCAGGCAGGTGTGCCCGTTGGTATTGGCGTTGTGCCGGAGGACATACTGCAGGCCTGCGGCGATGCGGCAGGCCGAGTCTGCCTGAAAGCCCAGACTTTGCGCGAGGGTGTCGGCGCGCTCAAAGGGAATCCCCAGGCTTTCATCAGTCAGGGAATACGGGTTTTGTTTGATGAGCTCCACCGAGCGCTTGCCCCATTGGCGGTAGACCTTGGAGATGGCGGCGATGCTCAGAAAATCGCGGCAGCAGAGCATCAACTGCTGCATACCGCTCTGTTCGGAAAAGACACGGCTGATTTCCGCCGCCTTTTTCTTTGTAATTCCCGGAATATCCGCCAGCCACTGCGGGTGGTTTTGAATGACGTCAAAGCTACTCTCGCCGAAACGGGAGACAATTTTGTAGGCGGTAACCGGTCCGATGCCCTTGATGGCACCGGACGCCAAATACTTGACCATCTGGTCTTGATCGGTAGGGAGTGACCGCTCATAGCTTTGCACCGCAAACTGCGGTCCGTAGGAGGGGTGAAAGCTCCACTCACCGTAGAGCACCACGCTCTCCCCCTCGCGCACCAAAGGCAGGATGCCCACCGCGGTGACCAGCTCATCCTCTGCGGTGGACAGGCAGAGTACAGTATAGTCGTTTGCCTTGTTCTGAAAAATAATGTCCTCGACCACGCCGCTGACGGAGGCGATTCCCTCATGCGCTGTGTTCCTGTCGCTGGATGGCATGGAAACTCCTTTCCCGGTGTTCTTTGATGCTGTGGCGAGAAATGGGCTGCCCTTTGGCGGCGGTCAGGCGTGCAGCAAAGTGGCGAAGGCGGCCGCCAGGTCGGTTTCTTCCCAGGGAGCATGCAGATCTTCCCTGCCCATGTGGCCATAGGCGGCGTAGGGGCGGTAGATGGGACGGCGGAGGTTGAAACGGTGGATGATGGCGGCGGGGCGGAGGTCTACCAGCTCCATGACCTTTTGCTCGATGCGGGACTCATCCACCTTGGCGGTGCCGGCGGTGTCCACCGTGACCGACACGGGGCGCGCGACGCCGATGGCGTAGGCGATTTGCACCTGGCAGCGGGATGCCAACCCCGCCTTGACAATGTTTTTCGCCACGTAGCGTGCGGCGTAGGAGGCGGAGCGGTCTACTTTGGTGGGGTCCTTGCCCGAAAAGGCGCCGCCCCCGTGGCCGCAGTAGCCGCCGTAGGTGTCCACAATAATCTTTCTGCCGGTCAGCCCGGTGTCGGCGGCGGGCCCGCCGAGGACAAAGCGGCCGGTGGGATTGACATGCACCTTGGTATGCTTGTCCATCAGGGCGGAGGGAATGATGGGCGTGATGACCTCACGGATGATGTCGGCTCGGATTTGCTCAATGGTCACCTTGTCGCTGTGCTGAGAGGAAACGACAATGGTTTCCACCTTGTCGGGTTTGTCGTCGAGATAGGAAACGGTGAGCTGCGTTTTGCCGTCCGGACGCAGGTAGGGCAAAATGCCCTCCCGGCGCACCCGGGTCAGTTGTTTCGCCAGCTTGTGCGCGAGGGAGATGGGCAGGGGCATCAGCTCCGGGGTCTCGTCGCAGGCGTAGCCGAACATCATGCCCTGGTCGCCCGCGCCGATGTCAAAGGCGTCGGTGAGCTCGCCGCTTTTTGCCTCCGCACAGCGGTCTACCCCCAGTGCGATGTCCGGTGACTGCTCATGAATGGCGACCAGCACGCCGCAGGAGTTACCGTCAAAGCCATACTCGCCCTTGTCATAGCCGATGGTCCGCACGGTGTCGCGCACGGTCTTTTCAATATCGACATACGCCTTGGAGGTGATCTCCCCCATCACGGTGATCAGCCCGGTGGTGGCGAACGTCTCGCACGCCACGCGGGAGTCGGGGTCCTGCCGCAGCATCTCGTCCAAAATGGCGTCGGAAATGTTGTCACAGATCTTGTCGGGATGTCCCTCGGTGACCGATTCGGAAGTAAACAGTTTCTTTCTCATATGAAACCTCTGCTTGTTATTTTGCTACATAAAAAAGCGGGAAGCGGCACCCTGCCCTTCCCGCTGACCTTTTGTCACTTATCTATCGGGAATTAGCACCTTGCATCACACAGGTTGCCGGGCTTCATCGGGCCAGTCCCTCCGCCACTCTACATAAGTACGGCAATAGTGTATCATAGACCGGGGAAAATTGCAAGTGAAATTCTTCTTTTATCGCCAAAATGATTGACAGGAGGGACGCTCACTTGCTATAATAAACAGGAATTGTATCTTTGCGAAAAAAATGAGATAAGTGAGGAAAATGGCATGAAAATCAATGTGGGCATACTGGGCATGGGCAACATGGGACAGAGCCATGGCTCCCGTATTTACAATGGGCAGGTGCCACATATGCAGCTGGCGGCGGTTTGCGACATAGACCCCGCACAACTGGACTGGGCACGGAAAAACCTGCCGGATGTGCCGGTGTTTGCAACGGCGGAGGAGATGTATGACAGCGGTCTGATTGACTCGGTCATCATTGCCGTTCCTCACTATGACCACGCCCCCTATGCCATACAGGCGTTTGAAAAGGGGCTGCATGTCTACTGTGAAAAGCCCGCCGGTGTGTACACCAAACAGGTGCTGGAGATGAACCGTGCGGCTGAACAGTCGGGCAAGGTATTCGCCCTCGGCTTTCAGCAGCGCACCAACCCCGCCTTTCGCATTATCCGGGATATGGTGAGGAGCGGCGAGCTGGGGCATATCAAAAAGGTCATCTGGATAGTGACCAACTGGTACCGGCCGCAGGCATACCACGACAGCAGCGCCTGGCGTTCCACCTGGCGACTGGAGGGGGGCGGCACCATTGTCAACCAAAATCCGCACAACATAGACCTGTTCCAATGGATGTTCGGTATGCCCTCTCAGGTCATGGCGGTGATTGACTACGGCAAGTATTACGACATTGAAGTGGACGACGACGTCAACGCGATTTTCAGGTACGACTCGGGCACGGTGGGCATCTACACCACTGCCACGGGTGAGCAGCCGGGCACCAACCGTCTGGAGATCTCCTGTGATATGGGCAAGCTGGTGTATGAAAACAACGAGCTGATCTTTTGGAAAAACCCGATGTCCGAGCGGGAATTTAACCGCCAGAATAAGTCGCCCTTCGGCCATATGGAAACCGAAAAAATTATCATCGACATTCCCAAACAGGCAATGCAGCCGCATAATGCCCTGCTTGAAAACTTTGCGCAGGCAGTGCTGGAGGGCACAGCCCTCATGGCCCCGGGCGTCGAGGGTATCAAGGAGTGCCTGCTCGCCGACGCGCTGTACTACTCGGACTGGCAGGGGCAACAGTGGATCCATACCAACGCCTTTGATCACGACGGCTTTTGGGCGGCACTGCAGGAGAAAATCAACCGCTCCACCCATGTGAAACAGGCGCGCGCCACAGAGGCGGCGGATATGAACCAATCCTTTCAACAATAAACACCTGCCGTGATGGTCATCATAAGCTTCGCATGGAGAAAACAGGGGCTTGGGCGACACCGCACCATTCACGGCTGACGCCTTTTCCGCGCGGGTGAGTTGGTGCGCCGTGTATCCAAGCTGATCAAACGCTGACCGATGAAATGGCTGCCGAAAAAAGAACGCCTGCGTACAGGCGTGGGCTTGCCGGGGGTTATGCGTTTACATAGTTCCAGAAGGCTGACTTGACTTCTGTGAGTGCCTCCTTGGAGACCATCCATGCCGGTTCGCCTGGGGCGGGGGTGCCCAAACGTTCGCTTTTGTCGCTGCCCATGGGGTGGTAGGAAAAAAACTCCACCCGTTGGCAGTGCTTGAGTTGCCGATAGAGCGCGGCGACTGCTCTGATGTGTGCGTCGTCGTCATTGATCCCCCGGAGCAAGATGCAACGAAGCACCAGATGGGGGTGGAGGTTGTCGGCAAGGGTCAGGCTGTCCAGGATGCGCCGGTTGGAGGCACCCGTGTTGTTCTGATGCCGGGTGGGGTCGGTGTCCTTGAGGTCCCAGAGCAGGGTGTCGGTGTGCCGACAAAGACTTGGCAGCCATGCCGGGTCAAAGTAGCCGCTGGTTTCTACGGCGGTGGTGAGCCCCTGTTCCTTCGCTGCTTGCAGCAGGGCGATGGTCGCTGAGGGGTGCATCATGGGCTCTCCGCCGGAAATGGTGAGCCCGCCCTGTTCGCCGTAAAAGGCTTTGTCGCGCATGACCTCGGAGAGTATCTCGTCAATGCTCATCAGGCGGGATACCGCCTCTAAGGCGCCGGTGGGGCATGCGTGGGTGCAGACCTCGCACAGGCGGCACTTGCTTCTGTCATACACATGCCCCTCTGGCATCAGCACATGCGCGCCATGACGGCAGACGGCGGCACAAGCCCCGCAGCCTATGCACTGTGAGGGGGTGTAGTAGATCTCCTGCCCCGCCCCTTTGGTCTCAGGATTGTGGCACCACACGCAGTTCAACCGACAGCCCTTGAAGAAGACCACCGTGCGGATCCCCGGGCCGTCGTGCATGCAAAAGCGCTGAATCATGACAACCGGCACCCTCACAGCAACGCCCCCCTCTCGGCGCGCGCGATGATCATATCCTGCCACTCCTTGTGCAGGGTGACAAAGCGGGCGTTCCAGCCAGAGACCCTGACGGCAAGGGTGGGAAACTGCTCAGGGTGCTGCTGCGCCGCACGCAAGACTGCGCGATCGACCACATCTATCTGCATGAAAAACCCGCCCAGTGTGACAAAGCCCTGCAACAATCCCACCAGGGCTTCCATGCCCTCCTCGTTGGCGACAAGGGTGGGCAACAGGTGGATGTCGAGTGCCGCCCCGCAGGTGAGCTCTCGCAGGTCCGCCTTGCAATACGACCGAATGGCCGCGGTTGCGCCCTTGCAGTCGGTGCCGGGGGTGGGGGACAGGTTGCCTGCCAGCACAGCCCCCTTGTGATGCCCGTGGGGGGATGCCAGCCGCAGGGGTGCCCACTCAATCTGCCTGCCAAAGGTGCTGACGCCAGGGGGGAAGGAGAGAAAGCTCCTGCCTTGCAGGGCGTGGCACATGCCCGCAAAATCATGCAGGATGCGGGCGGCTATCTCGTCCACCTCGTCGTTGTCGTTGCCAAAATACGTGTACCGATGGCGGACATACTGCCGCAGCGGCTCATGTCCCTCCCAGTTGTGCTGTAAGATCTCCAGCAAGGCTGCCAGCGAGAGCTTTTGTTCCTCAAATACAAGCTTCTTGATGGCGTACAGGCTATTGGCGACATCAGGCACCCCGCCAATATGGGGGGAGGCGATAGTGTAGATGGCACCGCCCTCATAGTAGGACAGCCCTGCCTCGGCACAGCCCTCGGTGAACAGTGAGACGACTGAGCAAGGGAGTGCCGCCCGCTCGTTCCAAAAGGCTGAGCCGTAGTTTTTTCGCTGGTACACGGCTTCTACCGCCTCTTGCAAGTCCGCCTGATACTGCCGGTACAACGCCTCGTAGCTCTCGGCATGTACACGCCGGGTGTCATAGGCGGCCAGGGTGGTGTGCTGCAACACCTGCAGGGCGTCAAAGGGGGCGTAGGTAAAATAAGTTTTGCCAGGGATTTGCACCTCCCAGCAGCCGGCGTTGGCAAAGGTGCGTGCCTCGGTCAGCTCGTGCCCGGCGGCGGTGAGTGCCTCAAGGATCAAGTCCTCGTTGTAGACAGCCACAATGCCGCCGCCGTGACGAATCACCTCCGCCATGCGGCGGAGTAGCGCCGGGTCGGTGTGTCGGTTCACCCGAACGGTGAGGGGGAAGTCGCTGATGCCCAGCTCCTCGACAATGTCCAGCACCAAGTAGGTCACCTCGTTTGTGAGGTCAACCCCCTGTTCATCCACACCCGAAAGGACGATGTTTTGGTAGTGCTGTGCGTCGCCAGTGCCATAGGAGGTGCCGCGAATCCATTCGCATCCTTTGATGAAAAAATGCGCCATATACTCGCGGGCTTGCGCAAGGCTTACCCTGCCCTTCTGCAAGTCCTCTGTCAGGTACCGCCCAAGCATGTCATCCATCCTGCCAATCCCCGGCCAGTTGCCGCAAAGCCTGGTAAAGGCAAAAATGAACCACAGGCTTTGCACCGCCTCGAAAAAGTTGGTGGCGGGACCAAAGGGGACCTGCTGGAGGTGCGCCAGCGCCTCGCTGTGCTCACCGCTTTGCCGCAGTGCCTCAAGGTACCTGCCGTGCCACACCGCCAAGCAATCGATGCAGTGGATCATGCTTGCCACAAGCTGGATTTTCTCAGGGGCGGTGTGCCTGAGGAGTGCCTCCTGCAGCTCCTGCTTGATGTGATTCATGCCCTTTGTCAGGACCCTTTCAAACCCCAAGGTGAGGTGGCTGACGCTGCGCCAAAGCAGCTTGCCGCCATAGGTGGCGGGCACCATATGGTCAATGGCTGCTCCTAAGGTGGCGGCACCGGAGAGCAGCTCACCCTCACACAGGCGTAGGGGGGCTTTGGTGACGATCTCGAAGATGGCGGCGTTGTACTTGTCAAGCGCGCTGAGTTGCTCAAATTCGGGAATGTGGTCAAGCGAGACGGCACAGGTCCTCGCTGTATCCTTGCCATAGGTGAAGTGGAGTGAGTCATAGGCAAATTGCCTGGTCCTCTCCGAAAGCCTCACCGGCCGCGGCTCTTGGTAGGCTGTATCAAATGTCATCTCATCGATCCCTTTCTACCTGCTGGTTCAAACGCCGCCCCGCAAAGAGCGTGCGCGTCGCGTGTTGTTTTGATACATCCATTATAGCGCATGGGGCGGGAAAAATCCATTGACAAAGCTACTGAAACCATAGACAATACTATCATGAGGTGGTTGTGAAGATAGAGAAAATTGATATTATCTATGACAAAAAGGGGGCACTTTGTGCCTCTGACTGGGACGGTCTGCGCCATGTCAAAGAGCTACCCTACCTCTCTGTCGTCCAGTCGGTGCAGGGGCACTACCGCATCCAAATTGATGAGGGGGACACCTTCCTCACCGAGGAAAAGGGGATCTTCATCGCCCCTCCGAACCACAAGCAAACCATTGTCCACCATGCCAATCAGCACAGCGGACAGATGCAGGCGCGGTGGGTGTTTGTTGATGTACTAATCAATGGGACGTACAAATTAGAGGATCTGTTTGAGTTCCCGGTGATTGTGCCGGGTGGTGATGCTTTCTCTGTCTTTGGCGGTTGTTTCGACGAGCTGTTCGGGGCGGTCGATCGGTGCGACACGATGATTGCCTACTACAAACTGCTCAAAGCGCTGCTCCGTATCGTCACGCCCAAAGAGCTGCTGCATCCCAGTGTGCAAACGGTGCTGGACTACCTGAGACAAAACTATGGGCACCCCATCACCATCAAAGAATTGGCGGGGGTGGTGTACCTGTCGCACTCTCATCTCTACCGGCTCTTTCGGCGGAGTGTGGGCTTGTCCCCGATTGAGTACCTGAACAAGTATCGGCTGACGGTGGCGGCGGGCTTGCTGGTGAGCACGCGGGAAAGTGTCAGCAGTATTGCAAAAAAAGTGGGGATGGACAACCAATTTTACTTCAGCAAGCTGTTCAAGCGCAAGTATGGCATACCGCCCACCCAGTACCGTAAGACCTTCTCCTAAGGGGAGGGGGCGGAGAGGCGCGGCACAAAAAGTTCACCCCCCGGGGGAAGCCTCGTTTTTTAGAGGCTCCCCCGGGGGGGGTGTTTTGGAGTAGCAGGCAGATTATTTGAAATACTTGACGGCTGCCTCGAACATGCCAAGGTGGTAGTTGCCCTTGACATTGGAGTACAGCCCCCGCCCGACGCGCTCCGAGTGCCCCATCTTGCCAAAGACTCTGCCGTCGGGGGACGTAATCCCCTCAATGGCATACATGGCGTTCGCGGGGTTAGAGTCCACCTCGGCGGTCACCTCACCCTGCAGGTTGACATACTGCGTGGCAATCTGCCCGCTGGCGGCAAGGCGGCAAATCAGTGATTCATCCGCCAAAAAGCGGCCTTCTCCGTGGGAGATGGGCACGTGGTAAATCTCGCCCGGGCGGGTGTGCGCCAGCCACGGGGACAGGTTGGAGGCGATGCGAGTGCGGACAATTCTGGACTGGTGGCGGCCGATGGTGTTATAGGTCAGGGTCGGGGAGGTCTCGTCGGCGTCCAGTATCCTGCCATAGGGGACCAGTCCCAGCTTGATGAGGGCCTGGAACCCGTTGCAGATGCCTGCCATCAGCCCATCACGGCGAGAAAGGAACTGCTCCACCTGCGCCCGGATTTCGGCGTTGCGGAAAAAGGCGGTGATAAACTTGCCCGAACCGTCCGGCTCGTCCCCGCCCGAAAAACCGCCGGGGATGACGACGATTTGCGCGTCCTTCAGCGCGCCGGCAAACTGCTCAATGCTGCGGCTGATGGCGGCGGCGGAAAGGTTGTTGACCACCAGAATCTGCGGGTCTGCTCCCGCGTCCGCCAGCGCCCGGGCGGTGTCATACTCACAGTTGGTTCCGGGGAAAACCGGGATGAGCGCCCGGGGGCAGGCGGTCCTGACGGCGGGGGCGGGATGATGCGCTGCCCGGTATGTGAAGGCTTTGATTTGGTTTTGGGCCTGTCGGATGTTGCAACTGTACACCGACTCCAGCCTGCCCTCGTACACGACACGCAGCATGTGCAGGCTGATTTTCTCCTCCCGCCACACAAACTCTGGCGCCGCTTGGGTGGTGCCGAGCAAGACGCCGTCGGTGACGTCCTTACTGACTTCCAGCACGAAAGCGCCGTACCGATACCCGAACAGATCCGAGAGGGTAAGTCGGTCGCTGAAAGCAAAGCCGAGATAGTTGCCCAGCGCCATTTTCAGCACCCCCTCTGCCACGCCGCCATAGGTGGGGGTCCAGGCGGCGTACACCTTCCCCGCCCGCATCAGAGCGGTGACACGATGAAAGAGGGACAGCAGAGAGGCGGTGCGGGGGAGACCGTCCTCATCATACTCGGGAGAGAGCAGGACCACCTTGTGCCCGGGTGCCTTAAACTCACCGCTCACCACCTCGTTGATCTCCCCGGTGGTGACGGCGAAAGACACCAGGGTGGGGGGGACGTCCAGGTGCTCAAAGCTGCCGCTCATGGAGTCCTTGCCGCCGATGGCGGCGACCCCCAGCTCACACTGCGCTTTGTAGGCGCCCAGCAACGCGGCAAAGGGCTTGCCCCAGCGCCGGGGGTCCTGCAGGGGCTTTTCAAAGTATTCCTGCAAGCTCAGGTAGACCTCCTCAAAAGAGGCGCCGGCGGCAATCAGCTTGGAGACCGACTCCACCGCCGCCAGATAGGCGCCGTGGTAGGGGGACTTTTCACTGATGAAGGGATTGTAGCCGAAGGACATATACGAGCAGGTATCGGTGTCGCCCCGCTCGGTTGAAATCTTGTTGACCATGGCCTGCGCGGGGGTGAGCTGGTGGGTGCCGCCAAAGGGTAGCAGGATCGTGCCCGCGCCGATGGTGGAGTCGAAACGCTCGGAAAGCCCCCGTTTGGAGCAGACATTGAGATCCCCCGCAAGGGCAAAGTATTGCTGGGTGAAGTTGCCGGCAAGCGGCTTCTCATAGGGAGCGGGAGGCTCTGGCTCGACGGTGATGTGCTTCTCGGCTCCGTTGGTATCAAGAAAGGCGCGGGAGATGTCCACGATGGTACAGCCGTTCCATGTCATGCGCAGGCGGGGCTCCGCCTCGACGGTGGCGACCACAGTGGCCTCCAGATTTTCTTCCTCCGCCAAGCGGCAGAAGCGCTCCACCGCGTCGGGGGCGACCACTACCGCCATGCGTTCCTGGGACTCGGAGATGGCCAGCTCCGTGCCGTCCAGTCCCTCGTACTTCTTGGGGACCGCATCCAGATCAATCGACAGTCCGTCCGCCAGCTCACCGATGGCGACCGACACGCCGCCGGCGCCAAAATCGTTGCAGCGTTTGATGAGGCGGGCGGCCTCCGGGTTGCGGAACAGGCGCTGGAGCTTGCGTTCCTCGGGGGCGTTGCCCTTCTGGACCTCGGCACCGCACTGCTCGAGGGAGTCGAGGGTGTGCGACTTGGAGGAGCCGGTGGCGCCGCCGCAACCGTCCCGCCCGGTTCTGCCGCCCAGCAGGATGACCTTGTCACCCGGCGCGGGGGTCTCCCGGCGCACATTCGCCGCCGGGGTGGCGGCGATGACCGCGCCCAGCTCCATGTGTTTGGCGAGATAGCCGTCATGGTAGATCTCCTCTACCTGACAGGTGGCAAGCCCTATTTGGTTCCCGTAGGAGGAGTTGCCGGCGGCGGCAGTGCTCACCAGTTTTCGCTGGGGCAGCTTGCCCGGCAGGGTGGTGTCGAGCGGGCGGGTCGGGTCGGCGGCGCCGCTGATACGCATGGCGGCGTAGACATACGCCCGCCCCGACAGGGGGTCGCGGATGGCGCCGCCGATACAGGTGGCGGCACCGCCGAACGGCTCGATCTCGGTGGGGTGATTATGGGTCTCATTTTTGAAGAGCAAAAGCCACGGTTCCCTGCCCTCTTTCGTCTGCACCTCAATCTTGACCGTGCAGGCGTTGATTTCCTCCGACTCGTCCAGCTTCTCCAACTGCCCGCTTGCCCGCAGGTGCCGGGCGGCGATGGTGGCAATGTCCATGAGGGTAACGGGTTTGCTGCGGCCTACGCTCCGGCGGGTTTCCAGGTACTCGTCATAGGCCCGCTGGAGTAGCGGGTGAGGGCAGACCACCCGGTCGATGATGGTGTGGAAAGTGGTGTGGCGGCAGTGGTCGGACCAGTAGGTGTCCAGCATCCGGATTTCCGTGATGGTGGGGTCTCGCCATTCTGCCCTGAAATAAGTCTGGCAACAAAGCAGGTCGTCGCGGTCCATCGCCAGTCCGTGTGCCTGCAAGAAAGCTGTCAGTCCCTCCTCGTCCAGTTCACGAAAGCCGTGCAACGTCTCCACCATAGCGGGGGGCGGCTGGGAGAGCGTGAGGGTGGCGGGCAGTTTCATGGACGCCTCACGACACTCCACGGGGTTGATGAGATACTTTTTGATGCGTAAGAGTTCCTCCCCCGACAGCTTGCCCTGCAACAGGTAGACCTTGGCGGTGCGGACGGTGGGGCGCTCACCCTGTGAGATGAGCTGGATACACTGGGCGGCGGAGTCGGCGCGCTGATCGAACTGACCGGGCAGGTACTCTACGGCGAAGGCGTGGGACCCCGCGGTGGGCAGCGTGTCATAGGTGAGGTCGAGCTGCACTTCCGAGAAAACCGCGGTGCGGGCATAGGCGAAGAGCTCCGGGGTGATGTTTTCCACATCGTAGCGATTGACCACCCGGACACTTTGCAGGCCGGTGATCCCCAGAAAACTGCCAAGGTCACGGGCAAGTGCCTGGGCCTCGTAGGCCAGCGGCGGCTTTTTTTCAACAAATACGCGAAAAACCATGTTTCCTCACTTCCCTGCCAGCAACGCGCGACGGCCGATGTCGCGGCGGCAGTAGCCGTTCTCAAAGCGGATGGTCCCCACCGCCTCATACGCCCGCTCGATGGCGGCGGCGAGTGTGTCGGCGGTGGCAGTCACGCTCAGTACCCGTCCCCCGGCGCTCACCAGCCGTCCCTCGGACAGCTTGGTGCCGGCGGTGAAAATATCGACTCCCGGGGCTTTTTCCTGAGGTAATACCACCTCAAAGCCCGTCTCATACCGCTGCGGGTAGCCCCGGGACGCCAGCACCACACAGCAGGCGGATTTCTCCGAAAAAGTGACCTCAACCTCGGCTAAGTTCCCGTGCGCGACCGCCTGCATGACGGTGAAAAGGTCGCTCTCGAGGAGCGGGAGCACCACCTGTGCCTCGGGGTCGCCGAAGCGGCAGTTGTACTCAATGACCCGGGGGCCGTCCTTGGTCAGCATCAAGCCGAAGTAGAGGCAGCCCTTGAAGGTTCTGCCCTCTTTTTTCATGGCGGCAACGGTGGGCAGAAAGATCTCTTTCATGCACCGCTCGGCGACTTCGGGGGTATAGTAGGGGTTGGGGGCGACCGCGCCCATGCCGCCGGTGTTTGGTCCCTCGTCGCACTCAAGGGCGCGCTTGTGGTCCATGGCGGACACCATGGGCCTGATGGTCTGCCCGTCCGTGAAGGCCAACACCGAGACTTCCGGTCCCTCCAGATACTCCTCCACGACCACGCGCGCACCGCTCTCTCCAAAAACCTTGTCAGCCATCATGGCGCGGAGGGCGGCGGCGGCCTCTGCCTTGGTATGCGCGATGATGACTCCTTTGCCCAGTGCCAGGCCGTCCGCCTTGACCACCAGCGGGAAAGGGGCGCTTTCCAGATAGGTGAGGGCTTGCGGGAGGCTGTCAAATGTCCGGTAGTCGGCGGTGGGGATGCCGTACTGCTTCATCAAATTCTTGGCAAACACTTTGCTGCCCTCAATGAGCGCGGCATCGGCAGTGGGACCGAAACAAGGGATGCCCGCCTGCTGCAACAGGTCCACCGCGCCCAGAACCAGCGGGTCGTCCGGTGCCACAACGGCAAAATCCACCCGCCGGCTGACGGCAAAGTCCACCATGCCCGTAATGTCTGTGGCGGAGATCGGCACACAGACGGCGTCGGCGGCGATGCCGCCGTTGCCCGGCAGGGCATAAATGATACTCACCTCTTTGTTTTCTTTGAGCTTGCGGATGATGGCATGTTCCCTGCCACCGCCGCCGACTACCATGATCTTCATAGGCTGCCCTCTTTTATCGGTTGCTTTTCACTGCTTTTAGCGGTTGTAAATCGGGAAACGGTCGCAAAGTGCCATGACTTCTGCCGTGATGCGATCACCGCTTTGTTCAAAATCATCGACCACATCACGGATGAAGCGGGCGATTTGCTTCATTTCAGCCGCCCCGAACCCTCGGGTGGTGACCGCCGGGGTGCCGACCCGAATGCCGCTGGTGATAAAGGGGCTGAGGGGGTCATTGGGCACGGCGTTCTTGTTGACGGTGATGTGCACACTGTCAAGGCGTTGCTCCAGTTCCTTCCCTGTCACGCCGCTGCCCTGCAGGTCAAGCAGGAGCAGGTGGTTGTCGGTACCGCCCGAGACCAGTCGGAAGCCGAGGGAGGTCAGGGTGTCCGCCAGTGTGCGGGCGTTGCTGAGCACTCGGCTCTGGTATGCCCGGAAATCCGGTTGCAGTGCCTCGCCAAACGCCACGGCTTTGGCGGCGATGATGTGCATGAGCGGGCCGCCCTGAGTGCCGGGGAAAATGGCCTTGTCAATGGCTTTGGCGTGTTCTTCACGGCACAGAATCAGCCCGCCGCGGGGACCGCGCAGGGTCTTGTGGGTGGTGGTGGTGACCACGTCGGCATAGGGCACGGGACTTTCATGCAGCCCGGCGGCGACAAGGCCGGCGATGTGCGCCATATCCACCAGCAGGTACGCACCCACGCTCCGGGCAATCTCACCGAAACGTCGGAAGTCAATGGCGCGGGGGTAGGCGGAGGCACCCGCCACAATCAGCCGGGGGCGATGCTGCTCCGCCAGGGCCTGTACCGCGTCATAGTCAATGGTTTGGTTCTCGTCGGAGACGCCGTAGGGGACAATGTGAAAATACTTGCCCGAAATGTTGACGGGGGAGCCGTGCGAAAGGTGGCCGCCATGCGCCAGGTTCATGGAGAGAACGGTGTCACCCGGTTGCAGGAGGGCGAAAAAAACGGCAAGGTTGGCGTTGGCGCCGCTGTGCGGCTGGACATTCGCGTGCTCGGCGCCAAAGAGCTGTTTGGCCCGGGTACGCGCGATCTCCTCCACCTCGTCGACATACTGGCAACCGCCATAGTAGCGCTTGCCGGGGTAGCCCTCGGCGTACTTGTTGGTGGCAATGCCGCCGGCGGCGAGCAGGACTGCCTCCGAGACTATGTTTTCCGAGGCGATCAGCTCAATGTTGTGCTGCTGGCGCTTTAGCTCCCTGCCGCAGGCGGCGGCAACGGCGGGATCAAACTCTTCTAATCTTTCAAAAAACATGGTGGCCTCCTTAATATGAATGATGGTAGAACAGGTGAGGGGAATCAATGGTGAAACAGCCTGGTGCCTGTCATCGCCATGACCAGCCCGTACTTGTCGCAACAGGCAATGACAGCGTCGTCCCGGATGGAGCCGCCCGGCTGGGCAATATAGCGCACGCCGCTGCGGTAGGCACGCTCGATGTTGTCGCTGAAGGGGAAAAACGCGTCGGAAGCCAGTGAGACACCCGTCCGGGCGGACAGATACGCCTGCTGTTCTTCCCGCGTGAAGGGATCGGGTCTGTGGCTGAAATACTTTTGCCAGTTCCCCTCGGCACAGACATCCTCCTCGTTCTGGTTGATATAGCCGTCAATGACGTTGTCGCGGTCGGGGCGTCCCAGGGTCGCAAGGAAAGGCAGTCCTAAAACTTTCTCATGCTGGCGGAGCTGCCAGGTGTCTGCCTTGCCTCCTGCCAGTCGGGTGCAGTGAATTCTGGATTGCTGGCCGGCGCCCACGCCGATGGCCTGCCCGTCATAGGCGTAACAGACCGAGTTGGACTGAGTGTATTTCAGGGTAATCAGGGCAAGGACCAAATCGCGGCGGGCGGCGGCGGGCAGGTCCTTGTTTTGGGTGAGGGGATGGGTGAGCAGCTCTTCAGTGATGCGCGCCTCGTTGCGGCCCTGCTCAAAGGTGATGCCGAACACCTGTTTTCGCTCGATGGGTTGCGGGAGGTAGTCCGGGTCAATCTTGACAATGTTATAGTTGCCCTTTCGCTTGGAGCGCAAAATATCCAGCGCTTCCCGCTCGTAGCCGGGGGCGATGACGCCGTCGGATACTTCCCTTTGGATGAGGGTGGCGGTGGTCTTGTCGCAGACGTCCGACAGGGCAATCCAGTCCCCGAAAGAGCACATACGGTCGGTGCCTCTGGCGCGCGCATAGGCGCAGGCGAGGGGGGAGTCGTCCAGTTGCGCGATGTCGTCCACAAAGCAGGCCTTTTTCAGCGCGTCGGGCAACGGCGTGCCGACGGCGGCGGAGGTGGGGCTGACATGCTTAAAGGAGGTGGCGGCGGGGATGCCCAGCGCTTCCCTGAGCTCCCTGACCAGCTGCCAGGCGTTGAGGGCGTCTAAAAAGTTGATGTACCCGGGCCGGCCGCTGAGGACCTGCAACGGCAACGGGCTGCCGTCCTGCATGAAGATGCGCGCCGGTGTCTGGTTGGGGTTGCAGCCGTACTTGAGTTCATAAGACGTCATGCGTTATGCCTCCTTTGGGGGGTGCCCGTGCCGATTGAGCAGGCGCTCTTCGGTGCTGCCGTTGCGCAGGCAGATGTAGCGTACATAGAGGGAAATGCGGTTGTCGGGATGCAGGTTCTCCCAGAGGGAGGCCGTCAGCTCATCAATGCTGTCGGGAATCAGCACCCGTCTCGGCTCGCCCCGAAAGGTGGGGAGGGGGTGGCCGTCACCTTCATAGGTGTGAATGAAGTGGCCGAGCCCTGCCAGCGCCTCATAGGCGAACATATGGCGGTGGCAGACTGTGCCGGCGGCGTCGCCGCTTTTCAAAATGCTCATCCGGTAGCTGAAGTCCCCCTCCGCAAAGGTGAGAAGGCCGCTGATGCGGGGGGTATAGTGGGGCGGGTCGGGCTCAAAGGTGCGCCCCTGTAGGGCCTGCGCAAAGGTCTTGCCCGCGCAAAGACCGTCATCAATCGTGTCGGTCTGGTCGCCGTTGGTGACAATCAGGTGGTGCCCGGTCTGCCGCAGAGCGGCATAGATAATCAGGGAGGGGTCCTCCACCTTGGTCAGGTCAAAGGGCTTGGTGAGCAGAGTGCTTCCCTCCCGCACAAATACACGGTTGCGGCTGTTGGCGCTTCTGCCCATGATAAAGTAGGCAACGGCGGCCTTGGTGCCGTCCGCGGTCTTGCCAATGACAATCCCGCGGCCGACATAAGGGTTGCCCTGTATCCAGTGTGCTATCGGGTGGCTTTCATAGACATTCATGCTGTTTCTCCTTGACGATCTGGGCGCTGACTTGTTCCACCGCCTGCGGCAAAATGACCCACTCCGCCTGCTCCATGACGCGCCTTTGCAGGATCTCGGGGGTATCGGAGGGTTCTGCCGGCACGCACTTTTGCAAAACAATCTCCCCGCCGTCTGGAATTTCGTTGACAAAATGGACGGTGGCGCCGGTCAGCTTCACGCCGCGCGCCAGCGCCGCTTCATGCACGCGCAGACCGTAAAAGCCCTTGCCGCAAAAAGCGGGGATGAGCGAGGGGTGAACGTTGAGGATGCGGCGGGGGTAGGCGGCGGTGAAAGCCTCACTTAAAATGATCATGAAGCCTGCCAGCACGATTAAATCGATATGGTAGCGGTCAAGCGCCTGCCGGAGCTCTGCCTCAAACTGCGCCTGCGGCCTATTCTTTGGAAGAATCGTCTCGGTGGGGACGCCTGCCGCTTGCGCCCGCCGGAGGGCATAGGCACTGTCATTTGAGGAGATGACCAGCGTGATTTGCCCGCTCTGCAAAGTGCCGCCGGTTTGCGCGTCCAGCAGGGCTTGCAGGTTGGTGCCGCCGCCCGAGACCAAAACGGCGATGTTGGCTTTGTTCGTATTCATCATGCTCAGCATAGGCGTACGCCGTCGTCGGAGGCAATCAGCTCGCCCAGGATGGTGGCAGACTCGCCGTGCTCGCGCAGGAGTTGCAGCGCCCGGTCGGCATCCTCCTTCGCCACGACCACGCTCATGCCCACGCCCATGTTGAAAGTGTTGAACATGTCGCGCTCGGGGATGCCGCCCTCACGGGCGATAAGCTCAAAGATGGGCAGGACGGGCACGGCGGCCTTTTCAATCCTGGCGGTGAGCCCGCGCGGCAGACTGCGGGGGATGTTCTCATAAAAGCCGCCGCCGGTGATATGGGAGACCCCCTTGACCGTGACCTCTTTCAACAGGGCAAGCATGGGTTTCACATAAATTCTGGTGGGGGTGAGCAGGGCCTCGCCCAAACTCTTGCCGTCCAGTGCGGCAAGGGGGGGGCGGAGGTCCCGCCGCTCAACGTCAAACACCCGGCGCACCAGTGAAAAACCGTTGGAGTGAACACCGCTGGAGGGGAGCGCCAAGAGCACATCCCCCGGCTTCATAGTCTCTTTGTCCAAAATCTTTGATTTGTCCACCATTCCCACGGCAAAGCCGGCCAAATCGTACTCGTTTTCTGGGTAAAAGCCGGGCATCTCCGCCGTCTCCCCGCCAATCAGGGCACAGCCCGCCTGCACGCAACCCTCGGCGACTCCCTCTACAATGGAAGCAATCCGTTCGGGGATATTCTTGCCGCAGGCAATGTAGTCCAGGAAAAAGAGGGGGGTGGCGCCGCAACAAATCACATCATTGACGCACATGGCGACACAGTCGATGCCCACCGTGTGGTGGCGGTCGAGGAGAAACGCCAGCTTGAGCTTGGTCCCGACACCATCGGTTCCGCTGACCAGCACCGGTTCCTGCATCCCGGTCAGGTTGGGGGTAAACAGGCCGCCAAAGCCGCCGATATCGGAGGCGACCTCGGGGGTCATGGTGCGGGCAATGTGCCGCTTCATCAACTCTACCGCCTTGTAGCCGGCGGTAATATCCACGCCTGCCGCGGCATAACTGTCGGATTTTGACTGAAAACTCATCGTATTACCTCAATCTTTCCGGGGGACGGAGGGGTACTTTTGTGCGATTTCCGCGTCCTTGGCAAGGATACGGTCGGCCTCTTCGGCGCGCTTTTGGTCCAGCAGCGCCGCCAAAGACGGGTTTTCGAGGGAGAGGATCTGCACGCAGAGCAGCGCGGCGTTGACTGCGCCGTCAATGGCGACCGTGGCGACGGGGATGCCGGTGGGCATCTGCACGGTGGACAAGAGGGCGTCCATGCCGCCCAGGTGCGCGGAGCTTATCGGAATGCCCACGACCGGCAAAGTCGTTCGCGCCGCCAACGCCCCGGCTAAATGCGCCGCCTTTCCCGCCGCGGCGATGATGGCGCCAAAGCCCCGCTCACGGGCGGTGGCGGCAAGGGCGGCTGCCTGCTCGGGTGTTCGGTGGGCGGAGAGTACGTGCACCTCAAACGGGACACCGTACGCCTGCAGGGTGGCAATGGCCTTTTCCACCACGGGCAGGTCGCTGTCGCTGCCCATCACAATGGCGACTTTTTTCATATGGTTCCTCCTTGACAATCAGCGTTCCCCAAAAAAAAGGGCACTCCAACCCTCGGTGAGTTGGAATGCCCAGACGGTCGGCACCTGATATACATCAGTCTGCATTTCCTGCTCCCTTGTGGTTGCCCACAGATCCGTCAGTTACAAGAAATTGTTTCGCCTATATGATAACATTTTTTGCGGGGATAGTCAATAGTTGCCGTAAAATTATTTGTCCGGCGAGTGAAAATGCTACCGCGTCAAATGCAAAGGGTGGTGAGCCCCGGGGCCTTCATGACCGTAATCTCCCGGAAGCCGCACGCTCGCAAAAGGGAGAGGGACTGCTCAAAGCCGTACTCCAGCGCCTCTGCCCTGTGCGCGTCGGAGGAGAGGATGACGGCGGCACCGCGCTTCCGCAGCTCGTGCAAAATCCACGGGGCGGGATATGGGGTGGTGCGGTAGCCGCGGGACATCGTGCCGGTGTTCAGCTCAAACAGGCGGCACACGGGCAGCACGGCATCCAGTGTGTCACTGACTATGCGTTGATATTCCGGGGCGTTCTCGTCAATGATGCCCTCAAACTTGGTGAGAAGGTCAAAGTGCCCGATGACGGTGGGAGCGGTGCGGTGCACCATCTCCCGCAGGGTGCGGTAGTAGGCGTCGGCGGCGCGCAGGGGGTCGCCGTCAAAGATCTGCGCAATCGTCTGCGTCAGGCTCTCCTTTGAGAGGTCCACGGGAAAGTACCGCTCCCCCCGGCGCAGGTAATGTACCGAGCCGATGACATAGTCGGGCTGAAAGCCGGCTGTCCCATAGGCATCCAGCTCCAGCCCGCACAGCACGCGGATGCGGCCGGCGTACTCCCGGCGCAGCGCCAGCACCTCCCGCACATAGCCCGCCTCGTCCCGCAGGCAATAGGAGCGGTCAAAGGGGGTGACGGAATGGGCGGAAAAGCCGATGAGCTCCATGCCCCGCGCCAGGGCTGCCTCCACCATCTCCCGCGGGGTGTTGGCACCGTCGCAGAGGGTGGTGTGGGTGTGAAGGTCGGAGCGGATCATTGCAGAGGCTCCTGTTTGACCTTGTGGTCAATGACATGGCGCCGGCCCAGCTCGTCGCGCAGCTCGGAGAGGGAGATGCCCAGTTCCGCCATGAGCACCAGGGCATGATAGGTGAGGTCTGCCAGCTCAAAGGTGGCCTCTTCCTTGCCGTTTTTGGCACCGATGATGACCTCAGTGGCTTCCTCGCCCACCTTTTTCAAAATCTTATCCAGCCCCTTTTGGAATAGGTAGGTGGTGTAGGAACCCTCGGGCAGCGTTTGCTTTCTGCCCTCGATTAAGTGGTAGAGTTCGTCGATGGAAAAGGGTGTCTGCTGCTCTTCGTGGTAGATGGGGTTGAAAAAGCAGGAGTTGCTGCCGGTGTGGCAGGCGGGTCCGTCCTTGGTGACCCGCACCACCAGAGCGTCCCCGTCACAGTCGGCGGTGATGCTGCGGATGTGCTGGTAGTGCCCCGAGGTCTCGCCCTTCAGCCAGAGCTGTTGGCGGGAGCGGCTGAAAAAGCAGGTCTTTTTTTGCTCCAGGCTGATTTGCAGGCTTTCCCTGTTCATGTAGGCGACGGTCAGCACCTCGCCGGTGTGAAAGTCCTGCACCACGGCGGGAATCAGGCCCTGCTCGTCAAATTTCAGTTGGTTGATGTCAAACATGATGATACCTCACCTGTATGTTGTGTTGCCGGAGTGTTTGTTTCAGCTCTGCGATAGGCACTTGCCCGAAGTGGAAAATCGAGGCGGCCAGCCCGGCGTCCACCCGGGGGCAGCGCTGAAAAAGGGTGACAAAATCCTCGATGCTGCCGGCGCCGCCACTGGCGACCAGGGGGATGGTGAGCCGCTCGCCGACGGCAGAGAGCATCTCCAAATCAAAGCCCTGTTTCACGCCGTCGGTGTCAATGCTATTGAGCACAATCTCCCCTGCCCCGAGCTCTTGTCCCCGGTGTGCCCACTCGACGGCGTCCAGTCCGGTGTGTTCCCTGCCCCCTTTGGCAAAGACCGCAAAGCGGCCGTCCACTCGTTTGACGTCCATGGACAGCACCACACACTGATTGCCGTAGCGTTTGGCAGCCTGCTCGATGAGGGCTGGGTCACGGATGGCGCCGGAGTTGACGCTGACCTTGTCGGCCCCGCACTTCAACAGGCGGTCAAAGTCGGCAACAGAGGTGACCCCGCCCCCCACAGTCAGGGGGATGAATACCTCCCCTGCCACACGCTGCAGGATGTCTGAAAACAGGGCACGCCCCTCAAAAGAGGCGGTAATATCGTAAAAAACCAGCTCGTCGGCGCCGCTGTCATTGTAGTGGCGCGCCAGTGCGACCGGGTCCTGCACATCCCGTATATCCCCGAAATTGACCCCCTTGACCACGCGGTTGTCCCGTATGTCCAGACAGGGGATAATTCTTTTAGCTAACATGACAATCCCTCACCCTTTCCAGTGCGGTTTTGAGGTCGAGCACACCGGTGTACAGGGATTTTCCCAGAATGGCGGCGGAAATGCCCATGCGGCACAGGGCCTCGAGTTCGTCGTAATAGGTAATGCCGCCGGAGGCGGTGATGCGCAGCGGAAGGCTTGCCAGCGTCCGATAAACCTCCAAATTGGTGCCCTGCATCGCGCCGTCCCGCGCAATGTCGGTGTAAATGACGTCGCTCACGCCAAGCTCTGCCAGGCGGCGGCAGAACTCAATGGCGGGGGTGTCTGTCAGGGTGCGCCAGCCGTGGATGGCGACATAGCCGTCCCGGGCATCCACGCCCACCGCGAGGCGATGGCCGTACTTTGCCAGCATATCGGTGAGGAAAGCCGGGTTCTCCAGCGCAACGCTGCCGAGGATCACCCGACCGACCCCCGCCTCCAGGTAGCGGCAAATGCGCGCCTCGTCGCGGATCCCCCCGCCCACTTCCACAAAGAGGTTCGTGGCGGCGACAATATCGCGGATGACGTCAAAGTTCGAAAGGGTGCCGTCCTTGGCACCGTCCAGGTCCACCACGTGCAGGTGGGTTGCCCCGCACGCCTCAAAGCCCAGGGCCGTCTCGACGGGGCGGTCGTCGTACACCGCCACCCGGTCATAGTCGCCCCGGGTCAGGCGGACCACCTGTCGGTTGATGATGTCGATTGCCGGGTAAATGTCCATCGCTGTCCTCACAGTTCTAAAAATGCGCGCAAAATGGCAAGCCCGGTCTCCCCGCTTTTTTCGGGGTGAAACTGAGTGCCGTAGACATGGCCGCACGAGACGGCGCCGGTAATGGTGATCCCGTAGTCCGAGGTGGCCAGCAGGGCGGGCTCACAGCGGGTGGCGTGGTAGGAGTGCACATAGTAGACATACTCACCCTCCCGGACATACCGAAACAGCGGGGTTTGCCGGACGAAATGCAGGTCGTTCCAGCCCATGTGCGGGACCTTGAGCGGGGTGTCCAGCGCCTCCGCGATCGGGCGGATCTCGCCGCCGATGAGCCCCAGTCCCCGGTGCTCGCCATACTCGAAACTGCGGTCAAACAGCAGTTGCATCCCCAAACAGATACCCAAGATGGGCTTCCCCGCCTGCGCTTCGCTTTGAATGACGGGAATCAAGCCGGTTTCCTCCAGCTTCCGGTAGGCGTCGGCAAAGGCGCCCACGCCGGGCAACACCAGCCGTTCCGCCGCCCGGATGGTGTCGGCGTCGGCGGTGACGGTGACTTCTGCCCCCGCTTTTCTAAGCGATCCGCACAAGGAGAAGAGGTTGCCGACGCCATAGTCTATGACTGCGGTCATGCCATAACCCCTTTGGTAGTGGGCAGCGCCCGGGCGGTCTGCTCGTCAATGGTCAGTGCCCGCCGCAACGCGCGCGCCAGGGCTTTGAAGGCGGCTTCCATGAGGTGGTGGGTGTTCTTGCCCTTGAGTTTCATCAGGTGCAGATTGATGGCGGCGTTGCGGGTAAAGGCCTGCAGAAACTCCTCCAGCAGTTCGGTGTCGAAGTCCCCTACCCGTTTGGCGGGCAAGGGGAGGTCAAGCGACAGAAAGCTCCTGCCGCCGAAGTCAACCGCACACAGCACCAACGCCTCGTCCATGGGCAGGGTAACATCGCCGTAGCGGCAAATGCCGCGGCAGTCCCCCGCCGCTTCCCGAAACGCCCGCCCCAAACAGATGGCGATGTCCTCGGCGGTGTGGTGGGCATCCACTTTCAGATCCCCCCGGCAAGTAAGGCGGAGGTCAAAGTTGCCGTGCTTGGCAAACAGGGTCAACATGTGGTCGAGAAAGCCCACCCCGGTGTCAGCCTGACACTCCCCCTGCCCGTCCAGTTGGAGGGAGAGCGAAATGTCGGTCTCGGCGGTCTTTCGATTGATCTCAGCGGTTCTCATAGGTCTGCCTCCTGTAAAATCTCGGCTATCTGCGCCAACAGGATATCCATCTGCTCCCGGGCCCCCACGGTGATGCGCACATGCCGGTCAATGCGGGTCTCCGTCTCCCCTAAGTAACGCACCAGCACCCCGCGCTCTTTCAGCTTTTGGTACAGTGCTTTCCCATGGATGCGGGGGTGTTGCGCCAATATGAAGTTGGCGCGGGAGTCGGTGCAGGTAAAGCCCAAGCGGGCAAGCTGCGCTGTCGTGTCTTCCCGGGTTCGGATTACGGCCTCGGTACAGCGGCGAAAATAGGCCTCGTCCTCCATGGCGGCCTTGCCCGCCAAAATGGACAGGCGGTTGAGGTTGTACGGGTTGAAGGAAAATTTCAGGGTGTTCAGGTCGGCAATCAAAGCGGGGTGCCCGATGGCAAAGCCGATCCGCGCGCCCGCCAGGTTGCGGGACTTGGAAAAGGTCTGCACGACCAGCAGATGGTCATACCGCTTGGTCAAAGGGACGACAGACTCACCGCCGAAGTCAATATACGCCTCGTCTACAAGCACCACACGATCCGGGTTCGCCCTGACAATGGTCTCGATTTTCGCCGGGGTCAGGTAGAGCCCGGTTTGGGCGTTGGGGTTGGCCAGTACCACCATCCCTTTTGCCCGGACAAATTGATCGGGGTCAATGCGCAGGCACTCGTCCACGGGGACAGGATAGAAGGGCAACCCGAAAAAGGCGGCAAACACGGGATAAAAGCCGTAGGAGAGGTCGGGGGCGCTCACCCCCGCGCTGCCGAAAGCGTGAAAGGCAAAGGCAAGCACCTCGTCACTGCCGTTGCCCGCAAAAACATGGTCGGGAGGCACGGCATAACGGCGGGCGATCGCCTCTGTCAGATCGGCGGCGGTAGGGCTGGAATAGAGGTTGAGCTTCTCTGTCTCCCCGCGGTGCAAAGCGGCGATGACGCCGGGCGACGGCGGAAACGGGGACTCATTGGTGTTCAGCTTAATATATTGTTTGTCCCGGGGCTGTTCGCCCGGCGTGTAGGGGACAAGACCGGCTAAATCCGGAGAAAAAAATCGGCTCATGAGTCCTCCTCCAAACGCACCAGCACGCTCTGTGCGTGCCCTTGCAGTCCCTCGCGCAGGGCGAAGTCCGCGACACGGCCGGACACCGACCGGAGCGCCGGCTCGGGGTAGTAGAGGTAAGAGGACTTCTTGCGGAAGTCGTCCACCGACAGGGGGGAGGAAAAGGCGGCGCTGCCGCCGGTGGGCAGGGTGTGGTTGGTGCCCGCGAAGTAGTCCCCCAGCGCCTCGGGGGTGTGATGCCCCAGAAAGATCGACCCGGCATTGCGAACGAGGGGCAAGAGGTCAAAGGGTTGCGCCACGCACAGCTCCAGGTGCTCGGGGGCGATGGCGTTACTGAGTTCAACGGCTTTTTCCATGCTGTCGGTGAGGATGATTTTGCCGTTCTGGTCAATTGAGGCGCGGGCGATGTCGGCACGCTGCAGGGCGGGGATTTGCAGCTCGAGTTGATCTCTCACGGCGGCCGCCAGTTCAGGGGAGTCGGTCAGGAGCACGGCCGATGCCAGACGGTCATGCTCTGCCTGAGAGAGCAGGTCCGCCGCCACATAGCGGGGATTGGCGGTGCGGTCGGCAATCACCAAAATCTCGCTGGGGCCGGCAATCATGTCAATCGCCACCCTGCCAAAGACCATTCTTTTGGCAATCGCCACAAAAATATTGCCCGGCCCCACAATTTTGTTCACCGCGGGGATGGTCTCGGTGCCGTAGGCAAGGGCGGCGATGGCTTGCGCGCCGCCGCAACGGAAGACAAGGTCCACCCCGCACAGCTCGGCGGCGGCGAGAATCTCGTCCGCCACTTCCCCTTTTTGGTTGGCGGGGGTGGTCATGACCAGCTGTGACACGCCCGCTATCTTGGCGGGGATGGCGTTCATCAGCACGGTAGAGGGGTAACTGGCGGTGCCGCCCGGCACATAGATGCCGACCTTTTCAATGGGGGTGTAACTCTGTCCGAGGATGACCCCCTGCTCTTTTTCCAGGCGGAAGCCGTCGCGTAGCTGGTGGCGGTGGAAAAACTCGATGTTTTCCTTTGCCTGCCGCAGGGTGCGCAAAAATTCCGGGTCGAGCCGGCTTTTCGCCGCTTCCATCTCGGCACGGGTGACGGGGAGGGATGCCAGGGTGGGACAATCGAACTTCCGACCGTATGCCAAAACGGCACGGTCGCCGTTTTGCCGCACATCGGCAATAATGTCCCTGACGGTTTGTTCCTGCTCGGGGTAGCTCTGAATATCCCGGTTAAGAATAGCGGACAGCGGAATGTCCCGCTCAAATAGGCGAATCATACCGACCTTCCCTTCTGCAGCTCTGCCGTGATGCGGTTGATCTGCCCTTCTTTGAACAGGAAAGACGACTTGTTGGCGATCAGGCGGGCACTGATGGACACGATCTCCTCCACGACCTGCAGTCCGTTTTCGCGCAGGGTGGCGCCTGTCTCCACCAGGTCGACAATCACGTCGGACATGCCGACAATGGGGGCGAGCTCAATGGAGCCGTACAGCTTGATGATCTCCACATCCCTGTTCTTTTTCGTATAGTGGGTGCGGGTGATATTGGTGAATTTGGTGGCGACGCGAAGGGGGCGGGCGGTGTCCTCCCGATACCCGGTCATGGCTGCCACGCACATGCGGCAGCTCCCAAAGCCCAGGTCGAGCAGTTCATAGACATCGGGGGCGTTTTCCAGCAAAATATCCTTGCCCACCACGCCGATGTCCGCCGCGCCCTTTTCCACATATATGGCGACGTCGGAGGGCTTGACCAGAAAGTAGCGGACGTCGTTGTGCGGGTTCTCAAAGATCAGCTTGCGGCTGCCCTCGTCGGTGATCTCCGCGCAGCCGTAGCCAATCTCATCCAGCAGTTGATACACTTGCATACCCAGTCTGCCTTTTGGCAGGGCGATGTTCAACATGGCACTCTCCTTTACACGCGGTGGATTTCCCGATACCTGAGCCCTGCCGGAACCGTGGGCTCCACGCGGACTCCGCGCCCCTTGGCCCGTAACTGTTCAGCGGTGCGCAGCACCTCGGCGGGGTCGGAGGTATCGGCGTAGAGCAATAGCACGTCCGTGTCATACTCCCCGGGCTTCTGATGATAGAGCAGCTCGGCCAAATAGACCGCAAAGCCGATGGCGCCGATGCCCACCGCAAACTTCTCTGCCAACCTGTCATAGCGGCCGCCCGACAGGACGGGGGCGGCAATGCCCTCGATGTAGCCGCGGAAAACCACCCCGGTGTAGTACTCCATGGCATTGACGCCGGAAAAGTCCAGCTTGATGCGATCGGCATAGCCCAGCGCGGACAGGCTCTCACAGAGGGCGCACAGCTCCTCATACTCCCTGAGCGTCTCGTCGGTCGTGATGAGCGGGCGCATCCGGGCGAGGGTTTCCTTGGCAGAGCCTCCGCTTTGGGCAAGGAAGGTGAGCAGGGCGGCATGTTGTTTCGGCATGTTGAGCGCGGTGGTCAGGCGGCTGAGGTCGTGCGCGTTCTTGGAGGCCAAACAAGCCAAAATCTCCTGCTCTTTTTCAAACCTGGCAATGCCGCACCGGTGCAGGATGCCGGCAATGAGGCCCATATGGGAGATTTGCAGCATGTAACGGTCGCTGATGGCGGCCAGGGAGCGCAAAGCCAACAGGGCGGCCTCAAGTTCCGCCACGGCATCGATGTTGCCCAGCAACTCCAGCCCCACCTGATTGATCTCCCGGTACTCACGCGCGTGCTTGTCAAAGCGATAGACACGCTCACGGTACCACAGTTTTTCGCTGGAGGCCGGGGTGGCCTTGGTGTTTTTCACCATGGACAGGGTGACATCGGGCTTGAGGGCAAGCAACTTGCCGTTTGGGTCATTGAAGACAATCACATACTCGGTAGGCAGGAAGTCCTTGTTCTCCACATAGAGGGAGTACTCCTCAAACTTATGCATCTTGAAAGCGCGGAAACCGGCGTTTTCATAGATTTGTTTCAGGGCAGAAATGATTCCGTCCTCGCTTTTGGGAATCAAAGTGTTGTTCATACGAACCCTCCTGAGCGTGATGTTGCCGGGGATGTCAGAGTCAATAAAACAGCTCCCCTGTGAAAACCTGCTGCACATCGCCCGACAGGGTGACTTGGTCGTCGGTGTAGCGAACCACCAAGTCGCCGCCGCGCAGTTTGACGGTGATGTCGGTGTCCTTTTTGCAAAAGCCGCACTCGACCGCCGCGATGACGGCGGCGCAGGCGCCGGTGCCGCACGCCCAGGTTTCGCCGTTGCCGCGCTCCCATACGCGCATTTTGATGGTGCTTTCGTTGACCACCCGAATGAACTCGGTGTTGATGCGCTCGGGGAAAGCGGAGTGGTTTTCAAAGAGCGGGCCGATCTGCTCGATGTCCACGCCGTCCACCCTGTCGGTGAAGACCATGCAGTGCGGGTTGCCCACCGAGAGGCAGGTGACGGCATAGGTCTTGCCGCCCACCACCAAAGGATAGTTGAGCAGGCGGTCTGCCGGCAGGGTGGAGGGCAACGCCTTGGCGGAAAAGTCTACCCTGCCCATATCCACGCTGACATAGGTGACTTTGCCGTCCCGGGTGTACAGGGTCAGGTGTTTGATGCCGCTGCTGCTTTCCACCGTGATCTGCTCGGCGCTGACATACCCGTGGTCGTACAGGTACTTGCCCACGCAACGGATGGCGTTGCCCGCCATCTTCCCCTCGCTGCCGTCCCGGTTGAACACCCGCATTTTGACGTCGGCAAGTGCGGACCGCTCGAGCAGAATGATGCCGTTGGCACCCACGCCGTAATGCAGGCGGCACAGGTTGATGCAGAGCGACTCGGGACAGGTGATGGCCCCGTCAAAGTTTTCAATGTACAGGTAATCGTCCCCGCATGACTGCATTTTGGTGAAGGTGAGCTTCTGCCGCTCGGTGCGCATACGGTTGATGTCCACCAGCTCGATGTTGTGCGCGTTGTAGCGGCTGGCGATGATGTCCGCGAGTGCGTTGGCGGTATCAAGCGAGGTGAGACAAGGAATGGACAGTTGCAGGGCGCGGCGATGCAGGGCGATGTAGTCCTGCATGGTGGAGCCCTGGTTGGCGCCGGTGTAAATGATATAGTTGATTTTACCGCTTTCCAGTAGTTCAAACGCATGGTCTGTCTGCTTCATGCCGCCCACCTGCTCGACATCAATGCCCAGCGTGGCAATGGCGTCTGCCGTCTCTTTGGGGGCGTAAATCCGAAAGCCCAGGTCGTCCAGCTTCTTTGCCAGGGTGACAATTTCGAGCAGGTCGTGGGGGTCCACACAGATGAAAATCCCCACGTGCTTTTGCTGGAAGGTGGATTTCATCATCATGCCGGCCGAAAGCAGTCCTTTGTACAGTGCCTCCTGTAGGGTCTTTCCGATGCCCAGCACTTCCCCGGTGGACTTCATTTCGGGGCCCAAGTTGGAGTTGACATCACTCAGCTTCTCGAAGGAAAAGACCGGCACCTTGACGGCAAAATAAGGGGGTGTGCGGTGCAGCCCGGTGCCGCAGCCGATCTCCCGCAGCGTTTGACCGATCATGACGCGGGTGGCGATGTCCACCATGGGCACATCGGTGACCTTGCTGATATAGGGCACGGTTCTGGAGGCGCGGGGGTTGACCTCGATGACATACAGCTCGTTTTGGTAGATCAGGTACTGGATATTGACCAGTCCCCGAGTGCCGAGCGAAAGCGCCAGATTGGTGGAGGACTCCACAATGGTGGCGGTCATTTTGTCATTGATATTATAGGGGGGATACACGGCGATGGAGTCGCCGCTATGGATGCCGGCGCGCTCAATGTGCTGCATGATGCCGGGGATCAGCACGTCCTGCCCGTCGGAGATGACATCCACCTCCAGCTCGATGCCGGGCATGTACTTATCCACCAGGACGGGGTTTTCGATGCCGCTTGCCAAAATCTCCTTCATGTACAGGCATACCTCATGCGCGTCATGGACGATCTGCATGTTCTGCCCACCAATCACGTAGGAGGGTCGGAGCAACACGGGGTAGCCTAACTGCTCCGCGGCTGCCAGCGCCTGGTCGGTACTCATCACCCCGAAGCCGCGGGGGCGCCGGATGCCGTACCGCTCCAGTAGCGCGTCAAACTTTTCGCGGTCCTCGGCAATGTCGATACCCTCTGCCGAGGTGCCCAGAATCCGAATCCCGTTTTGGTGCAGGTATTGGGTCAGCTTGATGGCGGTTTGGCCGCCAAAGGCGACCACCACGCCTACCGGCTGTTCCACCCGGATGATATTCATGACATCCTCGGGGGTGAGGGGCTCGAAATAGAGGCGGTCGGCCGTGTCATAGTCGGTGGAGACCGTCTCGGGGTTGTTGTTGACGATGACGACGTCATACCCCAGCTCTTTCAGCGTCCAGACACAGTGCACCGAGGAATAGTCGAACTCAATCCCCTGCCCGATCCGGATCGGACCCGAGCCCAGCACCATGATGACCGGCTTGCCGGTGCGGTGAAAACGGCGGGAGTCGCAATACGGGTCATGGCTTGAGTAGAAATAGGGGGTTTGCGCGTCAAACTCGGCGGCGCAGGTGTCCACCATCTTGTAGACCGCGTGGCGCTCGCCGGGCAGTTGCGACGTGCCGGAGAGCCGCTGTAAGGCTTTATCCGTGTAGCCAAAGTGCTTGCCCTGCAGGTACTGCTCACCGGTGAGTCCCTTCCCTGCGATGGTTTGCTCATACTGCGCCAGTTTTTGCAGTTTCGCGATAAACCACTTGTCAATGCGGGTGATGCGGCAGATATCTTCGATGCTCATGCCGCTTTTCAGGGCTTCAAAGACGGTGAAAATGCGGCGGTCGTCCTGCGCTGCCAGGCGCTGTTCCAGCGGCAATTCCGAAAGGGGCGGGGCGTTCAGGGAGTCGAGCGAAATTTCCGCCCCGCGGATGGCTTTCATGAGCGCCATCTCGAAGGTGGGGGCGATCGCCATGACCTCGCCGGTCGCTTTCATCTGGGTGCCCAGCTTGCGGCTGGAGCCGATAAATTTGTCAAAGGGCCACTTGGGGAACTTCACCACCACATAGTCAATGGCGGGCTCGAAGCAGGCGCAGGTTTTGCCGGTGATGTCGTTGGTAATCTCGTCCAGGGTGTAACCCAGGGCAATCTTGGTAGTGATTTTCGCAATGGGGTAGCCGGTCGCCTTGCTGGCGAGGGCGGAGGAGCGGGACACGCGGGGGTTGACCTCAATGACCGCGTACTCAAAACTGTCGGGGTTGAGGGCGAACTGGCAGTTACAGCCGCCGACTATGCCGAGGGCGGAGATGATATTGAGAGAGGCGCTGCGCAGGATCTGAAACTCTTTATTGGACAGGGTCAGGGTGGGCGCGACCACAATGCTGTCCCCCGTGTGGACCCCCACCGGGTCTACGTTTTCCATGCTGCAGACGGCAATGGCGTTGCCGACGCCGTCACGCATGACTTCAAACTCGATTTCTTTCCAGCCGTAAATATATTTTTCAACCAGAATCTGTGTGATCGGCGAGGCGTCCAGACCGGTATGTGCCAGGGGCGCCAGCTCCTCCTTGTTGTAAGCGACGCCGCCCCCGGTGCCGCCCAGCGTATAGGCGGGGCGGACAATGACGGGGTAGCCGATAGCGTCGGCAATCGCCAAAGCCCCCGCCACATCGTTGGCGATGGCGGAGGGGATGACCGGTTCGGAAATGGCTGCCATGGCATCCTTGAAGAGCTGACGGTCCTCGGCCTTTTCGATGGCGTCAACATTGGTGCCGATGAGGGACACGCCGTGCGCCTGCAAAAAGCCGCTCTTCCAGAGCTTCATGGCAAGGGTCAGCCCTGTCTGACCGCCCAGTCCCGCCAAGAGACTGTCGGGTTTTTCCTTTTCAATGATGCGCTGCACCGACTCCACCGTCAGCGGTTCGAGATAAATCTCGTCCGCCATGGCTTTGTCGGTCATGATGGTGGCGGGGTTGGAGTTCACGAGCACAACATTGACCCCCGCCTCCTTGAGGACGCGGCAGGCCTGCGCACCCGCATAGTCAAATTCGGCGGCCTGACCGATGACAATCGGACCCGAGCCAATCACCATCACTTTGCGAATATTGTTGTCAAGTGGCATCTGTACCACCTCCTATCAGAGAAATAAAGCGATCGAATAAAAAGGTGGTGTCCTTCGGGCCGGAGCAGACCTCGGGGTGAAACTGGATGGTGAACGCGCGCAACTCGGGGTAGTCAACCCCCTCGCAAGTGCCGTCGTTAGCGTTGATGTAGCTGACCTTGCCCTGCGATACGCTGTCCGAGACAACAGCATAGCCGTGGTTCTGGGCGGTGATATAGGTGCGGTGGCTGCCCACTTCACGCACGGGCTGATTGGTGCCGCGGTGACCGTAGGGCAGCTTCATGGTTTTCCCGCCCAGCGCCAGCGCCAGGAGCTGGTGTCCAAGGCAGATGCCAAAGAGCGGCACTCTCCCCGCCAGCTTGGCAAGCTCGGCAATCAGGGCTTTGTTTTCGGCGGGGTCTCCGGGGCCGTTGGAGAGGACCACACCGTCCGGACGGGTCGAGAGCACCTGCTCGGCGGTGGTCGAGGCGGGGACCACCGTGACCGTACAGCCCCGCAGTTGGAGCTCACGGATGATATTCATTTTCGCGCCGTAGTCGATCAGCGTGACCCGGTAGCGCTCGCCGGTCACGGCGATATAAGGAGACTTCAGCTTCCCTGTCACGACGGCAATGGCGTCCCTGATCCGAAAGGTCCGAATGGGGGTAAGGTCCGCGGGGACAGCGTCGCAGATCATGGCATTCATCACGCCGTGCTCACGCAACTTCTGGGTGATCTCCCGGGTGTCAAGGCCGTAGATGCCGGGGATATGCCGGTCTTTCAGAAAGCGGTCAATGTCGTACTGTGAGCGGAAGTTCGAGGGCGTCTCGCACCACTCCCGCACCACATAGCCCGACACCGCGCACTCCCCCTCCATATCCTCCTCAATGAAGCCGTAGTTACCGATCAGCGGAAATGTCTGCACCACGATCTGACCGTAATAACTGGGGTCGGTCAGCGTTTCGATATAGCCGCACATGCCGGTCGTAAACACAAGCTCGCCGACAGCGGCGGCATCTGCGCCAAAGGCAAGGCCTTCATACACAGTGCCGTCGGAAAATACCAAATACCTTTTTTGCGTTGTTTTCATATAGTACCCTTCAAACAAAGATTGAGGACAAAAGGCGGTGGGGCTATCCGTTCACGCGCTCAGGAAGAGCGCTGTCGGAGGATTTACAGTGTGGCGGCCATGACCGCCTTGATGGTGTGCAGGCGGTTCTCGGCTTCTTCAAAAACCAGCGACACCGCGCTTTCAAAGACCTCGTCGGTGACCTCCATCTCGGTGCGGCCAAAGCGTTCGCCCATGGTCCTGCCGACCATGGTCTTGAGGTCATGATAGGCGGGCAGACAGTGCATGAAAATGGCGTGGGGTGCGGCACGGCGCATCAGCGCGGCGTTGACCTGGTAAGGCGAGAGGTCCCTGATTCTCTCTTCCCACACCTCTGTCGGCTCACCCATGGACACCCATACATCGGTATACACCACGTCGGCGCCCGAGACGGCTTTCTGCGGGTCCTCCTCAAAGGTGAGGGTGGCGCCGGTGTGGGCGGCGATGTCCTCACACCGGGCGACCAGCGCGGGGTCGGGGAAATAGGACTTAGGAGCGGCGGCGGTGAAATGAAGCCCCATTTTGGCGCACCCCACCATCAGGGAGTTGCCCATATTGTAGCGCGCGTCTCCCGCATAGACCAGCCGGATGCCCTGTAGCTTGCCGAAATGCTCTCTGATGGTCAGAAAATCGGCTAAAATCTGCGTCGGGTGAAACTCGTTGGTCAGGCCGTTCCATACCGGCACATCGGCGTAGACGGCGAGCTCCTCGACAATCTGCTGCGCGTGTCCCCGGTACTCAATGCCGTCAAACATGCGGGACAGCACACGGGCGGTGTCGGCGATGCTTTCCTTGACCCCCACCTGCGAACCGGCGGGGTCCAGATAGGTGACCCCCATCCCGAGGTCCCGCGCCGCCACCTCAAAGGCGCAGCGGGTGCGGGTGCTGGTTTTTTCAAAAATCAGGGCAATATTTTTGCCCTCGTGCAGTTTGTGCGGGATTCCCGCCTTTTTTTGGGCTTTCAGCCGGGCGGCAAGGTCAAGCAATCCCTCGATTTCCTGCTGGGTGAAGTCCAGCAGCTTCAGAAAATCTCTTCCTTTCATCTGCATCTTATACTCCCTCCGCGCAAACGTCTTTGATCACTTGCAGAGCAGTCCGGAGCAGGTCAAGCGGGATATTCAGGGCAGGCAAAAGGCGGATTTTATGCTTGGCTTTCAGTACCAGCACCCCTTTCGCCATACACTCCGCCAGGACGGCGTCGGCACTCTTTTCGGGTTCCACCCCGATCATCAGGCCGAGCCCGCTGACGCTTTTGATGCCTTTTGCCCCCGAAAGCGACTGAAAAATGAGGGCAGAACGCTCTCTGACACCGGAAAGGCAGGCGTCGTCTATTCTGGAGAGAACATGCAGCGCGGCGGCGCTGCAGACGGGGTTGCCGCCAAAGGTGGAGCCGTGGGTGCCGGGGGTGAATACCTCGGCGGTCTTGCTCCCCAAGAGAGTGGCGCCCAGCGGCAGCCCGCCCGAGAGCCCTTTCGCGGTGGTGACAATGTCGGGCGTGATGCCGTACTGCATATACCCGTACAGCGTGCCGGTGCGGCCGTTGCCGGTTTGCACCTCGTCGGCAATCAGCAGAATATCCTCTGCCTCGGCAAGCTCTGCCATGCCCTGCACAAAATCACGGTCGAGGACGCTCACGCCGCCCTCACCCTGGACCACCTCAAACATGACAGCGGCGACTTTGTTTTCTGCCACCAGTTGCCGTAAGGCGGGCAGGTCGTTGGGCGGGGTGTAGAGAAAGCCCTCGGTGAGGGGCAGAAATTGCCGGTGGAAGGCTTCCTGTCCGGTGGCTGCCAGCGTGGTGATGGTTCTGCCGTGAAAGCTGTTTTGCAGGGTGATGACGGTATGGTACCCTGCCCCTTTTTTGGTGGCGTACTGCCGGGCGGCCTTGATGGCGCACTCGTTGGCCTCCGCCCCCGAGTTGGAAAAAAAGACGCGCTTCATGCCCGTGCGCTCGCACAGCGCCTGTGCCAGCCTGGCGCAGGGCTCGGTGTAGTACAGGTTGGAGGTGTGCTGGCAACGCTCCAGTTGCGCGACGACGGCGGCTGTCCACGCCGGGTCCGACATGCCAAGCGTGTTGACGGCAATGCCGGTGCCCAGGTCAATGTATTCCTTGCCGTCGGCGCCTGTGAGCAGGCTGCCCTTGCCGGAGGTGATCTCCAGCGGGAAGCGCGCGTAGGTGTTCGCCACATAGAGGGCGTCCAATTCTTTAACATTCATGTGTCTTTTCCTCCACGACCATGGTGCCGGCGCCGGCGTCGGTCAGTGTTTCGAGCAGGATGGCATGAGGGACGCGCCCGTCCATGATGGTGATCTTTTGCACGCCCATTTGGATGGCGTCGATACAGCACTCCACCTTGGGAATCATGCCGCCCGATATGACGTTGTTTGCAAAAAGTTCCTTGGCTTCCCTGAGGTCGATGCAGGAGAGCAAGGAGGTGGGGTCATCCTTGTCCTGCAGGATGCCCGGGGTGTCGGTCATCATGATCATGCGTTCGGCGCGCATGGCCCCCGCGATGCAGGCGGCGGCGGTGTCGGCGTTGATATTGTAAACATTGCCCTGTGTATCGCACCCGATGGTGGAGATGACGGGAATGTAGCCTTTGTCCAACAGGTCTGTGATCAGATTCACGCGTACACTGGTGATTTTCCCCACATAGCCCAGCGCCTCATCCTTCATCTCGGCGGTGATCATATGGTCGTCGATACCGGACAGACCAATGGCATGCCCGCCCTTGGTCCCAATGAGGTTGACCAGGTTCTTGTTGACCTTCCCCGCCAGGACCATCTGTACAATCTCGACGGATTCCTTGTCGGTCACACGGAGCCCGTTCACGAAAGTGCTCTGCTTGCCGATTCTGCTCATCAGTTCGGTGATCTCGGGGCCGCCGCCGTGCACCAGCACCACCCGCACCCCGATCAGGGTGAGCAGGACAATGTCCTCCATCACCTGGTGCTTGAGGGTTTCGCTGGTCATGGCGTTGCCGCCGTACTTTATCACCATGATTTTGCCGCTGTATTTCTGAATATACGGCAGGGCCTCCACCAGAATTTTCGCGCGCTCGATGTGCGTCATGTTGTCTCCCTCATGTGCGGTAATCACCGTTAATTTTGACATACTCGTAAGTCAGGTCACAGCCCCATGCGGTGGCGCTTGCCGTGCCGCTGTTGAGGTCAATGTTGATGAAGATTTCTTTTTCCAGCAGAATGGCCTTTGCCAGTTCCTCGGAAAAGGCCACGCTCGCCCCGTTCCGGCAGACCAACACCTGCCCTTTGGGGGAGGAAAAGCTGATATCGACGCGGTTCACATCCACCGCGGCGCCGCTGTACCCGACGGCACACAGCACCCGCCCCCAGTTGGCGTCTGCCCCGAACATGGCGATTTTGACCAGGGAGGAACAAATCACGGCTTTCGCCGCTGCTTTCGCGGTCGCCTCGCTGTCGGCGCCGCTCACCCGACACTCGAGCAGCTTGGTGGCGCCCTCGCCGTCCGCGGCAATTTGCCGGCACAGATAGACGGTCAGGGTGTTGAGCGCCTGCATGAAGGTATCAAAGTCCCGCCCTTCCCCGGTGATTTCCGGGTTGCCCGCCAGGCCGTTGGCAAGAATAGTGACCATGTCATTGGTGGAGGTGTCCCCGTCCACACTGACCATATTGAAAGTGCTCCGGACATCCTGCGACAGTGCCTTTTGCAACAGGGGGGCGGTAATGGCGCAGTCGGTGGTGATAAAGACCAGCATGGTCGCCATGTTGGGGTGGATCATGCCCGAACCTTTGGCAATGCCGCCTATGGTGCAGGTGGTCTCCCCGATGCGGAACGTGAGCGCAAGCTCTTTCAGGGCGGTATCGGTGGTCATGATGGCCTCGGCGGCCGCCAGACTGCCCGTTTCCGCAAGCCCTGCCGCCAAAGCGGGCAGTCCTGACGCAATGGGCGTGATATCGAGGGGTTGCCCGATGACGCCGGTGGAGGCGACCACCACATCATCGGAGGAGATGTGCAGCCGGTCTGCCACCAGCGCGCTCATCTGCTCGGCAATCTCAATGCCGCCCGCGTTGCAGGTGTTGGCGTTGCCGCTGTTGCAGATGACCGCCTGCGCCCGTCCGTTGGTCAGGTGCCGCTGTGTGACTAGAAGTGGCGCGCCCTTGACCAAATTGGTGGTGTACACCGCCGCCGCATTGGCGGGGCAGCGGCTGTAGATCAGCGCCAGGTCGCGCTTGGTCTTGTTCCGGCGGATCCCGCAATGGATGCCGTTGGCAGTGAATCCTTTCGCAGCACAAACGCCGCCGTCCACCTTTTGTATCATAGTTGCAACCCTTTCGTTTCGTCCATGTTCAGTTTCAGGTTCATGCATTGCAGGGCGGCACCCGAGGCTCCCTTGCCCAGGTTATCGTACCGGGCGATCAGCAAAATTCGTTCGGCGTTCCCCGCCACGGTGATCTGCATACTGTCCTTGCCCGAGTACCCTGCCGCGGACAGGAAGCCCTGCTCGTCTGCTGCCTCGGTATAATGCACCACGGGGGTATGGTACAGGTCACGGTAGATGGCTCGAATGTCCTCGATAGTGCCCCGGATATCCCGGGCAAACAGGGGGACGGTGACCTCCATGCCGCTGTAAAAGTCAGAAACAATCGGGCAGAAGATGGGCTCGTGCGAAAGGCCGGTCATGTAGCGCATTTCTTTCAGGTGCTTGTGCTGCTGCGTCAGTCCGTACTGGCGGGGGGCTTGCAGCAGGGGGTCCTCCCTGCCCGCCTCATACTGGGCAATCATACTTTTGCCGCCGCCGCTGTAGCCGGTGAGCGAGTGACAGAAAAGGCCGGCGTCGGGAGACAACACTCCCTTTTGCACCAGCGGGGCGACCAGCGCGATAAAGCCCGCGGCATGGCAGCCGGGCACCGAGATTCTGTTTGATTGTTGAATGCGCTCACGCTGGCCGGCGGACAGCTCGGGAAAACCGTAGGCAAACCCGGGATGCGTACGGTGAGCGGTGGAGGCGTCGATCACGGTGACATGGGGGTTCTCCACCATCGCCACCGCCTCGACGGCCGCCTGGTCGGGCAGGCACAAAAAGGCGATGTCGCACTCATTGAGCGCGCGCCGACGTGCCCCCGGATCCTTACGCAAGTCCTCGGGCAGCGTGAGGAGTGCCAGGTCACCTCTTTCACCGATGCGTTCATAAATGCGCAGGCCGGTGGTACCCGCCGCGCCGTCAATAAAGATTTTTTTCATGCTGTACAAACTCGTCTATGACAGTCATTTGATGTTGAATGGAATGGGGGCCGGTACCGCCGTAGGAAATGCGCTTGTTCACGCAATTCTCAAGCGAGATCTCCCGGTACAGGTCCTCCTCGAACAGGGGACTGAACAATTGGTACTCCGTGAGGCTCAGCGTCTCCAGTACGCACCCCTCCGCCATACACTTGGCGACGATCTGCCCGACAATCTGGTAGGCGGTGCGGAAAGGCACGCCTTTTTTAGTGAGATAGTCGGCGAGGTCGGTGGCATTGATGAAGCCCTCCCCGGCGGCCTGATACATCGCGGGCTTGTTGGTGCGCATGGTGGCGATCATGGGCGCAAAGACGGCGAGGCACTGGCGCACCGTCTCCAGGCTGTCGAAAATCGCCTCCTTGTCCTCCTGCATATCCTTGTTGTAGGCCAGCGGCAACCCCTTCAGCATGGTCAGGGTGCCCATCAGGTTCCCATAGACCCGCCCGGTCTTTCCTCGCACCAGCTCGGCGACATCGGGGTTCTTTTTCTGCGGCATGATGCTGGAGCCGGTAGTGTAGGCGTCGTCCAGCTCTACAAAGCGGAACTCCCAGCTGCACCACAAAATCAGCTCCTCCGCGAGGCGCGAGAGGTGCATCATGACGGTGGCATAGGCAGCCTGCAACTCAATGCAGTGATCCCGGTCGGAGACACCGTCCAGGCTGTTCTCACAGACACCGTCAAAACCCAGCGCCCGCGCCTCAAACTCTCGGTCGATGGGGTAGGTGGTGCCGGCAAGGGCACAGGAGCCGATGGGGGAGACATTCATCCGCCGCAGGGCGTCCCGCAGCCGCTCATAGTCCCGCCGGAACATCATGCAGTAGGCGAGCAACTGGTGGGCAAAGACGATGGGTTGCGCCCGTTGCAGGTGGGTGTAGCCCGGCACAATGGCATCCCGGTTCGTTTCCGCCTGCTCCCTGAGCGCGTCTATCAGCTCGAGCAGCAGTTTTTGAATCTGTTGGGTTTCTTCCCTCAGGTAGAGCCGCAAGTCCAGCGCGACCTGGTCGTTGCGGCTTCTGGCGGTGTGCAGCTTTTTCCCCACTTCCCCGACCCGCTCGGTCAGCACGCTTTCCACGAACATGTGAATGTCCTCCGCGCCGGGATCAATCGAAAGCGCCCCTGTGTCAAGGTCGGTCAGAATGGACGAAAGACCAGCGCACAGCTGCTCGGCCTCTGCCGCCGAGAGTATTCCCTGCTTTGCCAGCATAGAGGCGTGCGCCAGGGAGCCCGCAATATCCTGCCGGTACATGGCGGCATCCACCCGTATGGAGGCGTTGAAGTCGTCTGCCCGCCGGTCTGTCTCGCCCGACGTTCTTCCTGCCCAAAGTTTCATGTCGTATGTCCTTACTTGTTTTTCCGTGCGTTCCTTGCCGCCAGTTGCGCCTGCACCTGAATGGGGAGGCCGAACAGGTTGATAAACCCGGTGGCGTCGGCCTGGTTGTACACATGGTCCTCGCCGAAGGTGGCGATTTCCTCGGAGTACAGAGAGTAGTCCGACCACGCCCCCGCCTTGATCAGGTTGCCCTTATACAGCTTGATTCTCACCTTGCCGGTGACAGGCTCCTGGGTCTTGGTGACAAAGGCGGAGAGCGCCTCGCGCAGGGGGGTGAACCACTGGCCGTTGTAGACCAGCTCGGCAAAGGTGATGGAAAGCTTCTGCTTCTCATGCATGGTCATTTTGTCGAGGCAGAGGGTCTCCAGATAGTTGTGTGCGAAATAAAGGATGGCGCCGCCCGGGGTTTCATACACGCCGCGGCACTTCATGCCGACCAGGCGGTTCTCCACAATGTCGAGCAGACCGATGCCGTTCTTGCCCCCGATCTCATTGAGCTTCAAAATAATGTCCTTGGCACTCATGGCAACGCCGTCCAGCGCGGTCGGCATCCCCCGCACAAAGTCGAGTGTGAGATAGGTGGGGGCATCGGGCGCCTGCAGGGGAGAGACGGACATTTCCAGGAAGCCCGGCTTTTCGTAGCGGGGTTCGTTGCCTGCATCCTCCAGGTCCAGTCCCTCATGGCTCAGGTGCCACAGGTTTTTATCCTTGGAGTAGTTGGACTCGCGATTGATTTTCAGGGGGATATGGTGCGCCTCGGCATACTCGATCTCCTCCTCGCGGGACTTGATGCTCCACTCGCGCCAGGGGGCAATGATCTTCATGTCGGGGGCAAATGCCTTGATGGTGAGCTCAAAACGCACCTGGTCATTCCCCTTCCCGGTGCAGCCGTGACAGATGGCATCTGCGTTTTCGGCACGGGCAATTTCCACGATCCGTTTGGCAATGATGGGGCGTGCAAAGGCGGTGCCCAGCATGTACTGCTCATACAGCGCGCCTGCCTGCACGGTGGGGAGAATATAGTCGTTGACAAACTCGTCGGTCAAATCCTCAATATACAGTTTGGAGGCGCCTGTTTTGAGCGCCTTCTCCTCCAGCCCTTCCAGTTCATCCGCCTGGCCGACATTGGCGGACACGGCAATGACCTCGCACCCGTTGTAATTTTCCTTCAGCCATGGAATGATGATGGAGGTATCCAGCCCTCCGGAATAGGCTAAAACAACCTTCTTGATCTGATCCTTATTCATGTAAACACCCTCTCGTGAATATTTTTGAATTTATATACGCTCATTATAACATAATATGAATAATTTTGCAATAGGTCAGCAGAAATTCATGGATTTCTACCTATTGCATTGTTTTTTTCTTCAAATCAAGAGATGCATTGTATATCTTGCACAAAACTTCAGGCAAACACACGACTTTTGCCGTCTTTTTTTGAACATCAAAAGAACAGCCCCCTCTCGGAAGGAGGGGGGCTGTTGGGGAATGGACTGTAAATATAGTGCCCGGTTTATGCAAAGTGATAGCCGGCTTCGATCGCCCTCAGGTTGATCTCGAGCAATGCCTCGTGTTTTGCGGAGACGACTTTGCGCAGTGCGTCGGTCATCTTATCAAAGGAAATCATCCCGGTTTTTTGCATGGCAAAGCCCGCCATCACCATGTTCGCCAGAGTGGGGTACCCCGCATCCATCGCCATCTTGGTGGCGGGGATGTAGGCGGCGGTGAGATCGGACCTCTCCACCTTGCGCCCGATCAGGGCAGAATCGACCAGGATATAGCCGCCCGGTTTGGCGGACTGTTCATACTTGTCCAGCGAGGGGAGGTTCATGGCAATCAAAATATCCGGGTGCGAGACAATGGGAGAGCCGACGGGCGCGTCGCTCAAAATCACACTGCAGTTGGCAGTGCCGCCGCGCATCTCGGGGCCGTAAGAGGGCAACCAACTGACCTGACGCCCTTCCAGCAAGCCCTTGTAGGCAATGAACTTGCCGGCGAACAGCACGCCTTGCCCGCCAAAGCCCGCAATCAAAATTTCTGTCGTCATGGCTCAGCCCTCCTCTTTCCCGGTGCTTCTGTCCTTAAAGACACCCAGCGGATAGTATGGGATCATGGCTGTATCCACCCACTCGAGCGCCTTCTGCGGCGTCATGCCCCAGTTGGTCGGGCAGGTGGAGAGTACCTCAATCAGGGAAAAGCCCTTGCCTTGGACCTGGTTCTCAAAAGCCTTTTGGATGGCCTTTTTGGCGGTGCGGATATTCTTAACCGAATTGACCGTCACGCGCGCGATGTACTCGGGGCCCTCCAGCGTCGAGAGCATCTCGGAGACCCGGATGGGGTAGCCTGCCGCGTGGATATCGCGGCCGTAGGGCGAGGTCTGGGTCACCTGCCCCGGCAGGGTGGTGGGCGCCATCTGGCCGCCGGTCATGCCGTAAATGGCGTTGTTGATGAAGATAATGGTGATGTTTTCGTTGCGGGTGGCGGCGTGGACAATCTCCGCCATGCCGATCGAGGCAAGGTCGCCGTCGCCCTGGTAGGTGAAGATGATGTTATCGGGCAGCGCGCGCTTGAGTCCGGTCGCCACGGCAGGTGCCCTGCCATGCGCCGCCTCCACCATGTCACAGTCAAAATAATTGTATGCCATGACGGCACAGCCTACGGGTGCCACACCGATGGTTTTGCCCTGAACATCCAGCGCATCCATCGCCTCTGCCACCAAACGGTGCACAATGCCGTGGGTACAGCCCGGGCAGTAGTGCAAAGGCGCGTCGGTCAGGCTTTTCGGTTTTTCAAAGACAACCATCAAAGGTCACCTCCTGCAAGTTTTTCGATGGTGGCAAGGACCTGTTCCGGGGTCGGGATCATCCCGCCCGAACGGTTGCAAAGCACCACGGGACGGCGGCACTCGACCGCCAGGCGGACATCCTCTATCATCTGCCCCATGGAAAGCTCCACCGACACAAATGCTCGCACCTTTTCGGCGGCGGCCCTCAGCGGCTTTACGGGGAAAGGCCAGAGGGTAATCGGGCGAATCATGCCCACCCTCAGCCCCTTTTCACGGGCGGCGTTGATGGCGTTTTTGGCCACGCGGGCCGCAATGCCGAAAGCGACAATACAGTACTCAGCGTCCTCCATAAGGTAGGATTCGTAGAGCGTCTCGTCCTGCTCGATCTGCCGGTAACGCTCGAAACGCTCGACATTCTTGCGCTCCAGCTCCTCGGGGTTGAGGTAGAGGGAGTTGATGATATTGGGGGCGCGGCGCATCCCCGTGCCGGTCACCGCCCACGGCTTTTCGGTTTGGCGGACAGTGACCTCCCGAAAGGTCACCGGCTCCATCATCTGTCCCATGGTGCCGTCCGCCAGGAGCATGACGGGGATACGATACTGGTCGGCAAGGTCAAATGCCTGCACGGTCAGGTCCGCCATTTCCTGCACCGAGGCGGGGGCTAACACCAGCAGGCGATAGTCGCCATGGCCGCCTCCCTTGGTGGCCTGAAAATAGTCGGACTGCGCCGGCTGGATGCCCCCCAGTCCGGGCCCGCCCCGCTGGATATTGACAATCAGGCAGGGCAGATCGGCCCCCACTATGTAGGAAATCCCCTCTTGTTTGAGGGAGACGCCGGGGCTGGAGGACGAGGTCATCACACGGTGGCCGGTCCCCGCCACGCCGTACACCATATTGATGGCGGCAATTTCACTTTCCGCCTGCAGGAACACACCGCCCACCTTGGGCATTCTTTTCGCCATGTAGGCGGCAATTTCGGTCTGCGGTGTGATGGGGTACCCAAAATAATGACGGCAACCGGCACGGAGCGCCGCTTCGGCAATCGCCTCATTTCCTTTCATTAAAACGACTTCTGCCATAGTTTTTTCCTCATTTTTCAACGGTAATCACGCAGTCAGGGCACATCATGGCGCAAAATGCGCAGGCGATACACTTGTCCTGATCGGTGATGGTAGCCGGTGAATGTCCTTTCTTGTTGATTTTGTCTGTGGCAATGGCAATGATCTTTTTCGGGCAGGCGTACACGCACAGCTCGCAGCCCTTGCACAGATTTTCGTCAAAGGTTACCTTGGGCATTTCCCTTCTCCTTTTTCATATCAAAATACTTCTTTTGCAGTACCAGCGGGAACACGGGCATCTCGGTGATTTGCGCGGCGACTCCCTGCTCTGCCGTGGTCATCAGGATGGGCAGGCCGGACAAAGACGACAACCGCTCTGCCTCGGCGGCACTGGACAGGACCAGCGCCGGCGTGGTATCCCACCCGATGTTTGAGTTGTTGACAATGGCGGTGAACGGGATGCCCCCCGCCCTTTCAATCTCGCGCATGACCTCCAGGGCCGACTCCGCGGTGGTCGTGAGCGGCCTGTACAGGTTCAGGACAAAGATCATCTCATAATTGTTCTCCGCCAGAATGTCGGGGGCGTAGCGCCCCAGCGCATAGGCGCCGCGGTCATCCCCGCCGATATCGAACACCACATGCCGGTCATGCTGTCGGACCAGCCCATAGAGCGCCTGCGGCAGGGCGGGCAGGTCCACATTGGTGTTGGCGTAGACGGAGGAAATCAGCGGGATGCCCGCCTCTGCCAGCTCGTCCATGCTGTCCTTGGTACGGAAATAGGGGTTGACAATGTCGAGGTCGGCAATAGCGACCGCCAGCCCGCGCCTCTGTAAGTAACGGGCATAATTGACGGCAATATTGGTCTTCCCGCTCCCGTAATGACCGGCAAAAAGGGTGACCCGCCTGACCTTTGGCGCCATCATCAGCAAACCGGGTGGCACCAGCCGTGGGTGTCTGGCACCTTGCCCCACTGAATGGCGGTCAGTTGGTCATAGAGACGCTGGGTCACGGGGCCGATTTGGTTGTGGTTGATGGTATGCGTTTCATCCAGGTAAAACAACTGGCCAATCGGCGAGACAACGGCTGCCGTGCCCGTCCCCCAGGCCTCCTCAAGCCTGCCGTCGTCGGCCGCCTGCTTCAGCTCGTCAATGGAAATCAGGCGTTCGGTGACCGTGTAGCCCCACTCGCGCAACAGGGCGATGCAGGACTTGCGGGTGATGCCCGGCAGCACCGAGCCCGTGAGGGCTGGCGTGACAATCTCCCCGCCAATCTTGAACATGACATTCATGCTGCCGACTTCCTCAATATATTTACGCTCCACGCCGTCCAGCCACAGCACCTGCGTGTACCCCATTTTCTGCGCGCGTTGGCCGGCGCGCAGGCTGGCGGCATAGTTGCCGCCGCACTTGGTGTACCCGGTCCCGCCCCGCACAGCCCGCACATCCTCGGACTCAATGGCAATCTTGACCGGGTTCATCCCTTCGGGATAGTAGGCGCCGACGGGAGAGCAGATGATGACAAAGGTGGCGCACTCCACGGCGTGGACCCCCAGGTGCGGGTCGTCACCGTACATAAAGGGGCGGATGTAGAGCGAGGTGCCCTCCAGGCGCGGCACCCAATCCTGCTCCAGCGTAATCAGGGTTTCCAGCGCATGGAGCGCAAATGCCTCGTCCAGCTGGGGCAGGCAGAGTCGCTCGGCACTGATGTTCATGCGGCGGACGTTTTCCAGCGGGCGAAACATCTGCACGCGGCCTTCTTTGGTGCGGTATGCCTTCATTCCCTCGAAAATTTCGGTGCCGTAATGAAAAACCGTGGAGGCGGGATACACCGGTATATAGTCAAAGGGGACGATCCGTGCGTCATGCCACCCCTGCTCGCTCGAGTAGTTCATCATGAACATATGATCGGTGAAAAGACGCCCGAACCCCAGCCGGGTCTCGTCGGTCGGACGCGGCTTCGGTTGTGTGGCTTTGGTGATGGAAATGGTTTGTTTCATAATGCTTTCCTTTTACTTATTAACAAAAAATACATTGTCTCATTATAACTTATTCCGTTGGATTTTGCCACTGGTGGTTTTTGGGAGCTCATCACGGAAAACGATGATGCGGGGGTACTTGTAGGGAGCGGTGCGCTGTTTGATGTAGTCCTGAATCTCTTTTTTCAGCTCCACGGTGCCCTCGGTGCCGGCGGTCAGCACAATGCTCGCCTTCACCACCTGCCCCCGTAACTCGTCCGGGGCGGCGGACACGCCGCACTCGAGGACATAGGGCAGCTCCATGATGACATTTTCAATCTCAAAAGGCCCGATGCGGTAGCCCGAACACTTAATGACATCGTCCACGCGCCCCACAAACCAAAAGTAGCCGTCCTCGTCGCGCCACGCGGTGTCGCCGGTGTGGTAGAGCCCGTCATGCCAACACTCGGCGGTCTTTTCTTCGTCCCGGTAGTACCCGCGGAACAGGCCGCAGGGAGCGCCTTTGTCCACGCGAAAGACGATCTCCCCCACCTCGCCGACAGGCACGGGGCGGTCATTGGCATCCACCAAATCAATGTCATAGAGGGGCACAGGCTTGCCCATGGAGCCCAGGCGTGCCTTGGTGCCGTTGAGGTTTGCCAGTGCCACGGTGGTCTCACTCTGCCCAAAGCCCTCCATGATCTGCAGCCCGGTCGCCGCCTCAAACTGCCGGAACACCTCCGGGTTGAGCGCCTCGCCTGCCGTGGTCATGTGTTCGATGGAGGAAAGGTCAAACTTGGAGAGGTCCCGCTTGATCATCATGCGCAGAATGGTGGGCGGCGCGCAGAAGGTGGTGATGTGGTACTTGGCAAACATGGGCAGCAGATCTTCGGCATGGAAGCGCTCAAAGTCATACACGAAAATGGCAGCCTCGCACAGCCACTGGCCGTAAATTTTACCCCATGCCGCTTTTGCCCAGCCGGTGTCTGCCACCGTCAGGTGCAACCCGTCCGGGTTGACGCAATGCCAGTACTTCGCGGTGATGAAATGCCCCAGTGGGTAGGTGTAGTCCAGCATGGCAACCTTAGGGTTGCCGGTGGTGCCGGAAGTGAAGTACATCAGCATCAACTCTTTCCCGCAGGGGGCGTCATCCGGCCGTTCAAATTTCCCGGTATAGAGACTGTACTCCTCGTCAAACGAGTGCCAGTCCTCCCGTGTGCCGTTCACCATGATTTTGGTTTGCAGGGTGGGACAGTGAGCGGCCGCCAGGTCGACCTCATGCGCCGTATCGCCGTCTGCCGTACAGAGCACGGCTTTCACGCCGGCTTTTTGCAGGCGGTAGGAGATGTCATGTTCCTTGAGCTGGTTGGAGGCGGGAATGGCGACCGCCCCGATTTTATGCAGTGCCAGGACGGCAAACCAGAACTGGTAGTGACGCTTCAGAATCAACAGGACATGATCGCCCCGACGGATGCCCAGTGAGCGGAAGTAGTTGGCGGTTTGTGAGGAGGCGCGCTTCAGGTCCCCGAAGGTAAAGCGCCGCTCGTTTTGATGCACGTCAATATGTAGCATCGCCAGCTTGTCGGGCTGTTCGCGCCCCAGCCGGTCCACCACATCATAGGCAAAGTTGAACTTGTCTTGGTTTTGGAAGGAGATAGACTCCAGGACGCCGCTTCCATCCTCTTTCGGCAGCACGAAGTCTTCCCAGATTCGTCTGACATGGGGACTGTCAAACTTTTTGGAGGCGGGGAAAAAGTCGCGTACACCGCCGTGCACCAGCCGTGAGACCGGCTCGGCCTGGGGATTCAGTACGAACGCATAGAAGTGGCAGTCTGCCCCCTCCACCGCCACCATCCCGTGCGGCACGCTGCTGTCGTAATAGATGCTGTCCCCCTCGTGCAAAGTCTCCACATGGTCGCCCACCTGCACTTTCAGGGCGCCGGAGATGACAATGTCGCACTCCTGCCCCGTGTGGGTAGTCAGCTCGATGGGGGCGTCCTGCGCCTCCGGATGGTAAGCGGAGACCACATAGAGCGGCTCGGCAATCCGGTTTTTGAAGGCGGCGGCCAGGTTGTAGTACACCATGCCGTGCGCCTGTTCAATGCGCTGTCCCTCCCGCTTGCGTGTGAGTACATAGCCCGCCAAGCGGGGGCTGGTGCCCTCGATAATGTCGGTGACATCCACACCCAGCGCCGCGGCGCAGCGATACAGGAAGGCAAAATTCAAATCGCTTTGCCCTGCTTCACAGGCGAGGTACTCCTCGATGCTGACACCGGTTTTTTGCGCCATGTCGGCGACAGACAGCCCGACCATTTCACGCAGGGCAAAAATGCGCTGCGCCATTTCCTGAATTTTGACTTCCAGTCCGGTGGTTGATTTCATAACAATCCTTCCTGGGCGAAAATGCAAAAGCTCGCCCCAAAGATGCTGCTTTGAGACGAGCTATAAACTGTTCGTTATATCCCGCGGTACCACTCAAATTGCCCAGAACGGTAAGTTCTGCGACCACTCTCGGACCTCTCGGCCCTATGCTTTCACGCAGCCATCACGGAAAGGGTCTACTCTGCACAGGCACCCTGCGCATTTCTTCCTTTCGGCTCGGGAGCGACGGCAAGCAAGCTGCCCTGTGTGGCTCACACCAACCGCCACCTCTCTGCACCGGCAACCAAGCTACCCTCTCCGTCTATGCCTTTAGTCTTAAGACAATCATGATTCTAACACATCTTTGTCGAATTGTCAACTGCTTCAACCTGCAATTTTATTGAAAAAGAGCAATTTCTCCCGCGATATTTGAAAGGGCAAAACAGACCCGCCGGCATACGGTGATACTCGCCGTATATGATGAAAAAGTACCCTGCTCTGTCCTTACAGCTTGTTGCGCTGAATTTTGCCGCTGATGGTCTTGGGCAGCTCGTCGCGGAAGACCACCAAACGGGGGTACTTGTAGGGGGCGGTGTTCTCCTTGACATAGTTCTGGATCTCCCGTTTCAGCTCCTCGGTGGGCTCGGTGCCCTTGGTGAGGACCACACTGGCTTTGATGATCTGCCCGCGCACCTCGTCGGGCGCGGCGGAAACACCGCACTCCAGCACATAGGGCAACTCCATGATGACGCTTTCAATCTCAAAGGGACCGATGCGGTAGCCGGAGGACTTGATGACGTCGTCAACGCGGCTGACATACCAGAAGTAGCCGTCCTCATCGCGCCACGCCGTGTCGCCCGTATGGTAGAGGCCGTCGTGCCAAGACTCCCGGGTCCGCTCATCGTCCCGGTAGTAGGAAAGGAACAGACCGCAAGGGCTCCCCTTATCGGTGCGGATCACAATCTCCCCGACCTCGCCGTTGGCGATGGGGTTGCCGTCCTGGTCGACAAGGTCGACTTCATACTGCGGGGATGCCTTGCCCATGGAACCGATGCGCGGCGTGGTGCCGTACAGGTTGCCAATCAACAGGGTGGTTTCGGTCTGGCCGAAGCCCTCCATGATTTTCAGTCCGGTGGCGGCCTCAAACTGCCGGTAGACCTCGGGGTTCAGCGCCTCGCCCGCGGTGGTCATGTGGCGGATGGAGGACAGGTCATACTTGGAGAGGTCGGCCTTAATGAGCATACGCAACATGGTGGGCGGGGCACAGAAGGTGGTGATATGGTGCTTTTCAAACATGGACAAAATGGCGGCGACATCAAAGTGGTCGAAGTCATACACGAAAACCGCGCATTCACACAGCCACTGACCGTACAGCTTGCCCCACAGGGACTTGCCCCAACCGGTGTCGGAGATGGTGAAGTGCAGTCCGTCCCGCTCGCAGCTGTGCCAGTACTTGGCGGTGGTGAAATGCCCCAGCGAGTAGGTGTGGGAGTGCGCCGCCATTTTGGGGTTGCCGGTGGTGCCGGAGGTAAAGAACATCAGCGCCGTCTCCTCGCCGCACGAGGTGTCCCCCGTGCGTTCGAATTTGCCGGAGAAAAGGGGGTACTCGGCGTTGAAGTCGTGCCAGCCCTCCCGTGCGCCGCCCACTAAAACGAGGGTCTTGACCGTGGGGCAGTTTTGCGCCGAGCGTTCGGCGATCTCCGCCACATCCCCATCGGCGGTACAGAGAATGGCACTTACGCCCGCCGCCCGGTAGCGGTAGTCAAAGTCGTGTTCCTTTAACTGGTGGGTGGCGGGGATGGCGACCGCGCCCAGCTTGTGCAGGGCGATCATGGCGAACCAGAACTGGTAGTGTCGCTTGAGCACCAGCATGACCTTATCGCCCTTTTTGATCCCCAAGGATTTGAAGTAGTTGGCGCACTGGTTGGAGGCGCGCTTGATATCCCTGAAGGTGAAGCGGCGCTCCTCCTTCAGGTTGTCTATGTGCAGCATCGCCAGTTTATCCGGGTACTTGTCGGCAATGACATCCACGGCGTCAAAGCCGAAGTTGAAGGTGTCGGTGTTCTCAAAGCGCAGACTTTTGAGTACGCCGTGCTCATCCTCCTCCACTTTAATATATTTCTCGCACAGCAGCTTTTCGGAGGGGCGGGTGGACAAAATGCTTTCTCTGACCGTCTGCTCCTTGGTGTCCTCGCCCGGCAGCACCACCGCGCAGAAAATGCAGTCCTGTCCATCCACGGCGATCATGCCGTGCGGGGTGGAGCTGTTGTAAAAAATGCTGTCGCCCTCGCCCAAAACCTCGGTATGCTCGCCAATCTGCACCTTGAGCTTGCCTTGCAACACCAGGTCAAACTCCTGGCCGCTGTGCTTGGTCAGGTGGATGGGTTGGTTCTGCTGGGCGGCGGAATACTCGTAGCGCACCCAGTAGGGCTCCGCCAGCTTGTCGCGGAATCCGGTGGCAAGGTTCTGAATCACAATACCCTCTTCCTTGGCGGTTTCCTGCCCCTGCCCTTTTCGGGTGACCGTGTAGGAGGACAGGTGTGCATCCTGCCCCTCCAGCAGCTCGGTCAGCTCCATATCAAAGACCAGCGCGCACTTGTGGATGAAGGTGAACGGCAGGTCTGCCTCCCCGCCCTCGTAGGCGCGGTACTGTGTCTCGGTGACCTCGGCTTTCTCTGCCATCTCGGGGATGGACCAGCCCATAATTTCGCGCATTTCCTTAATTCGTGAGGCAATCTCGGAGAGTTGGGTGTAAGCTGTTTTGGGACTCATGGGATAACTCCTTTCAAATTCAACATAAAAAGGCTCGCCTCAAAGATTCTTTGAGACGAGCCTGAATCGCAATTCAATGACCCGCGGTACCACTCAAATTGTATGGTTGCCCATACCCCTCAGGCTCTGACAAGCCGTATGCCTTGACGCAGCAATCACGGGAGACGCCTACTGACGGACCATGGCCGCTTTGGGATCTCCGGCTCGGAAGTGATGGGCACAAAACAGTTGTTTATCGGGATTCCAGCACCCCCGACTCTCTGTGAAACGCAGCGTTTAGTCCGTCTTCGTCATAGCCTTTTTAGATTTTCTATTACTTTATCACGACTTGGCGCAGTTGTCAAGTACTTTGGGGAATTTTTTTACTGTTTTCCCCGGACAGGGGCGAAATGTCGAACAACCGCTCGCTGTTGCGGTGCAAAATGAGGCTGTATTCCTCTGCAGTAAGCCCCAGCGCCAGCAGGCGCTCCAGCTCCTGTTTGGGGGTCCACATCGGGTAGTCCACCCCGAACAGGACGTGGTCGGCGCCATAGGCGCGGATGATGTCCCTCGCCTTTTCCGGTGAGAGGGCGTAGAGGGAGGAGGAGCAGTCCACATAAAAGTTGTCATACCCCTGCAGCCGCGCCACCGCCTCGTCCCAGACCGACCAGCCGCCAAAATGCGCCCCGATAAAGGTGAGGTGCGGGAAGGCCTCCAACATGGGCTGCATCCGGTTCGGGTTGGAGAAGTCAAAGCGAAAGTCTCCGGTGTGCATCAAAATCGGAAGTTCTCCCTCGCAAGCCTCGTAGATTTTCAGGCAACGGGGGTCGTCGATCCGAAACTGCTGGAAGTCGGGGTGCAGCTTTACCCCCTTGAGCCCAAGGGACTTGATGCGGCGGATGTCCGCGGCAATGGTCGGGCTGTCGGGATGGAGGGTGCCCAGCCCGGTCATCCCGTCGGGGTCACTCTGCACGGTACGGGCGATAAAGTCGTTGATGGAGTCAGCCTGGGCGGGCTTGGTGGCTACCGAAAAAATGACCAGGTGGGTGACGCCCGCTTCCCTTTCCAGCCGCAAGAGCGTCCCCAGCGCGCCGTCATGCCGCAGCGGCAGGTCGTAAAACTCGCCGATGCCGGAGACGGCGCGGGAGGCAATTTTTTCGGGGTACACATGGCAGTGGCAATCGATGATTCGCATGGCATCAATCTTTCAGCCCCAGAATTTCCAGTGAGCGTTCGCGCATTTTGTACTTCTGAATTTTGCCCGCCGCATTCATGGGGAACTCCTCGACAAATAAAAAGTAGCGCGGGATCTTGTGTCGGGCGATGTGCTTTTGCCCGAATTCGCGCATTTGCTGTTCGGTGGCGATCCTGCCTGCGCGCAAAATGATCCACGCACAGGCCTCCTCGCCGTACACCTTGTCGGGCACGCCCACCACCTGCACGTCCGAAATGTCGGGGTGGGTTAAGTAAAACTCCTCAATCTCCCGCGGGTAGAGGTTTTCACCGCCGCGGATGATCATATCCTTGAGGCGGCCGGTGACTTTGTAGTAGCCGTTCGGGGTGCGGCAGCAGATGTCCCCCGTGTGAAGCCAACCGTCCGCGTCAATGGTCTGGGCAGTGGCGGCGGGCATCTTATAGTAACCCTTCATGATGTTAAAGCCGCGCGCGACCATCTCGCCGCTCTGCCCGTCCGGCAGCTCCTCGCCCGTCGCCGGGTCAATCACCTTGCAGGACACGCCGGGGAACGCGCTGCCCACGGTTTCGCAGCGCAAATCAAGGTCTTCATCCACCTCGCCCATGGTGAGGCCTGGGGAGGACTCGGTCTGGCCGTAAACGCTGAGAATCTCGGTCATATGCATCTCGGCGGCGGCACGGCGCATCAGGTCTGCCGGGCAGTTCGCGCCCGCCATGATGCCGGTGCGCATATGGGAAAAGTCGGTCTGGGCAAAGTCTTCATGATGGAACATGGCAATAAACATGGTGGGCACACCGTTCAGGCAGGTGATCTTTTCATCGGTGACGGCTGCCAAAGAGGCTTTGGGTGAAAAGTAGGGCAAGGGACACAGGGTGCCGCCGTGGGTCATGATGCTGGTCATGGTGAGCACCATGCCGAAGCAATGGAACATGGGCACCTGCACCAACATGCGGTCGACAGTGGACATGTCCATACGGTCGCCGATGGTCTTGCCGTTGTTGATGATATTGCTATGTGACAGCATCACCCCTTTGGGGAAGCCGGTGGTGCCGGAGGTGTACTGCATGTTGCAGATATCATCCGCGCGCAGGGCGGCGGCGCGGCGGCGCACTTCCTCCTGCGGCACGGCAGGGGCTCGCTCCAGCATCTGCTCCCAGGTCAGGCAGCCGGGCATCTGAAAGCCGACCGTGATGATGTTGCGCAAAAAGGGGAGCTTTTTGGCATAGAGCGGCTTGCCCGGCTGCAGGGTTTGGAGCTCGGGGCAGAGCTGCTGTATGATTTCCTTATAATTGGAGTCCTTGAACGACTCGATCATGACCAGCGTGTGGGTGTCCGACTGGCGGAACAGGTACTCCGCCTCATGGATTTTATAGGCGGTGTTGACCGTGACCAGCACGGCGCCGATTTTGATGGCTGCCCAGAAGGTCACGAACCACTGCGGGACATTGGTCGCCCAGATGGCGACATGGTGGCCCGGTTTGACACCCAGAGAGATCAGGGCGGCGGCTGCCTCATCCACATCGCGGCTGAACTCCGCATAGGTTCTGGTGTAGTCGAGTGTGGGGTACTTAAAGACATACTGGTCCGGGTACTGTTCGGTCACGGTGTCCAGCACCTGCGGGAAAGTCTGGTCAATGACCTTGTACTTCTCCCACACAAAGGTGCCGGTGCCGGCGCGGTTGCGGTACAGGGGGGTGGGGTGCGGTTGCCTGCCGTTTTGGACAACATAGTTTTTGAAGTGGGTCAGGACGATGTCCGGGTCGGCAATCTCATCGTTCCAGTCGGCGCAAAAATAGCCGTCATAGTTGAGTGAATGCAGGGCGTTCATGAAGTCCCCCACCGGCAGACTGCCCTCGCCGAGCAGCACATCCACCCCGTCCAGTCGGTCCCCGATCCGTACATAATTGATATAGGCGCCCAGGGTGCGGATGGTAGTCTCGGCGTCCTCTCCGGCGGCAAAGTACGTCTCCCGAATGTTCCATGCTGCCGCCAGTGCGCCGGTGGCAAAAAGATTGATGAGGTCAATGACCCGCTCGGTGTGGGCGAGATACCCGGCACTCTCCAGCAAAATGCTCACGCCGAACTTTTCAGCCAGACGGATGGCGGGCGTCAGCACGGCGCGGATGCCCTCCGTGTCGGGCTGGCGGAGGATGGAGACAATCACAAAAGGCACACCCGCGTTGATGGCAAAGTCAACCGCGCGCTCCAGCTCCTTGGGGTCGGTCGTCTCGTCCAGCGGGGTGGGATAATTGAGCGCGGGGACCTCCAGGTTTCGGTTGTAGAGCTTGCGCCGCGCGTCAGCCGTTTGCCGGGGGTGCAGCAGGCTGTCGCTGTGGGCGGCTCGCTCTGCCTGGGGGTCATGTATTTCAAAGCCGGCAAATCCGTACTCCGCGGCGGTGTTGCACCACTCCAGAAAAGCGGCCGCTTTGACATGCTTGGTGGAAAAGGCCAACTTCATCTTCAGTTCTCCTCATGGACGATTTTGTTCAGCGCGTTGAGATAGGCACGGATGCTGGCCCCCACGATGTCGGTGGAAATACCGTTGCCCGAGTAGAGCTTACCGCCCGCCCGCAGGCGCACCAGCGCCGAGCCGACCGCGCCCCGCCCCTCGGTGACCGCATGAATTTGGAAATCATCCAGCTCGTAATGGTGGCCGATGATCTGCTCAATGGCGCGGAAAGAGGCGTCAATGGGACCGTCCCCCGTACTGAGGCCGCTGCTCTTTGTCCCGTCTCGGGACAGGGTCACGTGCGCCATGGACTCCATCGCGCTGCCGCTGCTCACAACATAACCGTCCAGGTGGAAGGTGGAGGGCACCTGCATGGCATTGGTCGCAATGATGGCCTCCAGTTCCTTCTGCCCGATAGACTGCTTCTTCTGGCAAACGCGCTGCAGCTCCTCGTATACCCGACCGTAGTCCCGATCGCTCAGCTCATAGCCCAGCGACTCGACCGCCTCCCTGAGTGTGGCCAAGGAGCAGTCAGCGTCAAGGGTGACGCTCCTCTGCTCGGTGATGGCGACGGCGTCCGGCTCGCCGGTGTCTCCGGAGCGGCGGGTCAGAGCCGACACGGTGGTGTGTATGTCGGTGACAGAGAGGGCACAGGTCAGGCCGAGTTGCTCGCCTTTCACCCGCACCAGATCCGCCACGGCGGCAGTGGAAAGGCTGCCTTTGTCGGAAATGCAGGACTTGACGCCCGCCGCCCCCGCCGTCAAAGCGGCCGCCGCGTTGGCACTCGCCATGCCGATGAGGTCGGAGGGCTGCACATGCACGGGGACCTTGACCGCGGCGCCGACCTCTCTCACCAGGGCGGCCATATCCTCGGGCAGGCACACACCTGCGTCGTCGCACAGGCAGACACGGCAGGCACCGTGCCCCTCGGCGGTTTGGCAGGCCTCGATCAGAAATGCCCGGTCGGCCCTGGAAGCGTCCACGGCGATAAACTCGACTGACGGACAATAGAGTGTCGACTCATAGCACAGCCGAGCGATCAGCTCGAGCACCTGCGGCGGCTTTTTGTGGCACACATACTCCATTTGCACGGCAGAAACGGGCAGGATCACTTGCAGGCAGGGGGACTTTGCCTCCTTGAGGCAAGCCCAAGCCTCCGCGATCCCCTCGACACTGTCCCCCACCGACAGGCAGACCGCACTGTTTTTGACGGCGGAGGCAATGGTTTTATTGATGATGACACTTTCTTTGGTGCCGCAGAGCGGTGCCAGCTCGATGGCATCCACCCCGAGTGAATCCAGCCCGCGCGCCATATTGGTTTTTTCACGGAAGGTCAACGCCCCTCCCCGGCTCTGTGCGATTTGACGGAGCGTAAAATCAGATACGAAAATTTTCTTCATGTTCTTCCCTTTCTGTCATGAAATGTACAAACAAAAATCCCGCAAAAATCACATGGATTTTTGCGGGATGATTAACGATAACATTAACCACGGTACCACCCGTCTTGCCTTTTTCTCAAAAGGCCGCTCATTCAGGTTCTGGCAAACCCTTGACCTGTAACGGGATCCCCCGGAATTTCTTACTGACCTTCAGAAATTCTGCTCGGATAGGAGGCAGCCGCAGCGTTTCTTTTCTGCCTCGCACCAACCGGCAGCTCTCTGGAAAAGCACTCGCTGAAACTTAGTATCTTCACAGCATTTGTTGTATTTATACCATTCTAATCGGTTTTTTCCCCATTGTCAAGTGGTGAAACTGCTGAATTTTTTCGAGAGCAATCCGATCTTTTCTGTGAAAGTATCACAGGCGCAGGAAAAAAACTGCGCACAACATAAGACCGCATGGGGGGGAACGCACGGCAAAAGGGGGCTATGCTGTGTAGAACTTTGCCACCTTTGTTGGGCATCGCGGGGCTATGCGCTGCGCTGGATATTTCTCCCCTGCTCTCCTGTATGCTGTTTGGTACCACCTATATCAACATGACCAAAGACAAGGAATTATATCAGCAAGTGGAAAAATTCACCCCACCGATTTTGTCCATTTTCTTTGTGGTATCGGGGATGAATCTGGATGTCGGCTCTTTTGGCACACCGGGCATCATCGGCATATCCTGTTTTGTCCTACGGATTGCGGGGAAATATCTTGGGGCATATCTCGGATGCATGATCGCGAAAACCATCAAGGAAGTCAAGAATATTTGGAATTCGCGTTAATTCCTCAGGCAGGGGCAGCGACTGGGCTCGCTTTTTTGGGCAGAAGAATTTTATCGGACACGATGGGCAATATGCTGCTGACCATTATCTGATCCTCTTCGGGCTTGTATGAGTGAACCGGTCCTGTCTGTGCAAAGGTTGCTTTGCTTCGCTCCGGATCCATCCAAACCGATCATACGACGCTCGAGGAAGCCAAAGACGAACCGAAAAACGAAATGAAAAACGGACGGCAAGCCCCTTTCGGCGGCGGGGATTCTTTTTCCCTGCGGCGGTAAATGTCAGTCTTGATGGCGGTTTTCCGTGGTGTAGCAGGCAGTACAGCTATTCCCTCAAAAGCGCTATCGCCCGGGCGCGGTCGGGGCTGCTGAAGACCGCGGAGCCCGCCACCAGAATGTCCGCTCCCGCCGCCTTCAGCAAGTCGGCGTTGGCGGCGTTGATCCCGCCGTCCACCTCAATCTCGGTCAAAAGCCCGCGGCGGTCGATCTCCGCGCGCAAGCGGCGCACCTTGTCGATGGTCTCCGGGATGAGGGCTTGGCCGCCAAAGCCCGGCTCCACCGTCATGACCAGCACCATCTCCAGCGAGTCAAGATAAGGATACACTGCCTCCAGGGGGGTGGCGGGCTTTACCGACAGCGCGGCGCGCCGCCCCAGATCGTGAATTTGCTTGATGGCACTTTGGGGGTCTTGGCACGCCTCGGTATGGAAGGTCAGGATATCCGCGCCCGCGGCGATGAAACGGTCGATATACCGCTCGGGGCGGTCAATCATCAGGTGCACATCAAACAGCAAGTCGCTATGCTTGCGCAGCGCCTCAATGACGGGCAGTCCAAAGGATAAATTTGGGACAAACAAACCGTCCATGACATCCAGATGCAGGTAGTCCGCGCCGGCGCGCTCGATGCTCTCGACCTCCGCGCCCAGTCGGGTAAAGTCTGCTGCCAGCAGTGAGGGAGCGATTTTCACCATTTGTTTTTCCTTTCCGATACCAGTCTGCAAACTTTTCGCAAAGAGGCGAAAGCGGTGGCAGAACTGCTCTAAACCCATACAATAATAGCAGGGGCACACGCAGATGCAAACAGAGGACGACCAAATTGACGATCAAAAACGCATCACGGCATGTATGACGACGTTACAAGCAAAGGAAGTCAGCCCCCCCGTGCATACCCGATGCTGTAGAGTGCAGCACGAGCTTGCTTGTGCTGCACTTGTCGTGCAAAGGGGAGCAAGCTTCTTCTTTGCCAAGTTCAGTCTGACGAGAGCAGGCAGACGGCGTGGGCGGCCATGCCCTCCCCTTTGCCTGATACGCCCAGGCCCTCCTCTGTGGTGGCCTTGATATTGATTTGTCGAACCTCACAGCCGAGGGCGGCGGCGATGGCTTCTTTCATTTGCGGGATATGGGGCGCCATTTTGGGCGCTTGCGCCACAATGGTGGCGTCAAGATAGCGGACACGGCGCCCGCGGCTGCGCAGGATGCCTGCCACCGCCCGCAGCAGCTCCAGGCTGTCCGCGCCGCGATAGCGCTTGTCGGTGTCGGGAAACTGCGCGCCGATGTCCGGCTCGCCGCACGCCCCGAGCAGGGAGTCCATCACAGCATGCAACAAGACGTCCCCATCCGAATGTCCCAGCAGTCCCAGCGGGTGGGGAATCCGCACCCCGCCGACCAGCAGCGGCCGCTCCGGCACCAGCCGATGCACATCATAGCCGTGACCGATGCTCATCCCACCGTGCATGTCACACTCCTCCTGTCGTTTGCGTAAGACTTGTTCGGCGGCGGACAAGTCGCCCTCGTGCGTGACCTTGAAATTCTCGGACTCCGTAGGCACGCTCATCACCCGCTGACCGATGCGCTCCATCAGCATATTGTCATCGGTGACGAGGGCCCCCTCTGTCTCTGCCAGGTAGGCGGCGGCACGGTAGAGTCCCACCTCAAAGACCTGCGGTGTCTCGGCGGCGACCAACTCGTCCCGATTTAAGGTTTCCGTCACACTGCCGTCCCCGCCCACCCGCTTGACGGTATCGACGAGCTTGCGGCAGGCGGTGGCTGCCCGATAGCGGTACGCAGTCCGTAGCACCCGCTCAATCGCAGCGGGGGTGATCAAACAGCGGGCACCGTCATGAATGGCGACATAGCGCGCCTTTGGTGAGATGGCATCAAAGCCGTGCAAGACCGACTGCTGCCGATGCTCTCCGCCTGCCACCACCGAACGCAACTTGGTGATGCCGCCCTCGACGCAGATCTGCCGCACGGTGTCTGCATCTTCCGCCCGGGTCACCAACACTATTTCCCGGATACGGGCGCAGCGTTCAAATGCCAGCGCCGTGTGCAAAACAAGGGGCTTGCCGCAGAGCAGACGCAGTTGCTTGGGCTGCCCGTCCGCACCCGGCATACGAGTCCCCTGCCCGCCCGCCACAATGACGGCGGCGGTATAGGGGCCTTGCTTGCCGCGGGAGAGCTCATTTTGTCGGGTCAAAAACATTGATGGCTTCTCCTATTTCCGATGATAGACAAAATAGATGATGAGGGTTCTGACCTGCTCCGGCCGGTCGGTCGGGGCACCCGTCAGAATCACACCGTCCCCCGAGAGCAGTCGGCCGAGCTGTAACTCTTTGAGGGGGGTGCGAAAGACGATGTCCGCAGACGAGAAAACCAGCAGCTCCTCCCCCCGCACAGACAGGGAACCGCCCCGCCCGATGACCATCTCCTCACCGTCCACCCGCTCGGTGACATACCGGATGGTCTGCCCGTGCAGGGCCAGCACCTGTTCCGGGTGAGTGGGTACCCGTCGCTTGCGGCGAAAAAGCGGCATGTCCTGCCTCCTTGCACATTATGGGGATCATCGCTTCCCGACATCCTGCCCGCTGCACACTGTATGGATGCCCTGGGCGGCTGCCCTGTCCTTCAGGGCAGGCGGCGCAGGAGGGCCTACGGGAAGTGATGTGGGAAGTTTTCTGTTTCACCTTGTATTATAACATACGGAAAGACTTTTGGGAATCTTTTTTACTCATTTTGCAGGGAGAGGAAAAGTTTTCTTCTTATTTTGAAATTTTTTTCAAAAAAGGGTTGCAAAATCCCGCGCGATACGATATAATGGTCACACAAGTGGGGCAAAGTGTTGAAAAGTGTCTAAAAGTTTCAGCAAATTGCACTCGGTTTCATGGGAGGAGGTGTTGTTCATGCCTTTTGTCGGAGAGTTTCGGCATACCCTGGATGCCAAGAACCGTATTTTCATGCCCGTCAAGTTTCGTGAGGACTTGGGCGAGAGCTTTTATGTCACGCGAAAGATGAACAAACCCTGCCTGGCCGTGTATTCCGCCCCCGAAATGGACAAGCTGTCCGAAAAAATCAACCAGTTCCCTGACTCTGAGGTCAGTGAAATCAAAGAATTCCTGTTTTCAAAAACCATCTGGGTCACCCCCGACACCAGCGGTCGTGTGGTGCTGACCCCCTCGATTTTGTCCTATGCACACATTGACCGCAATGCGGTGGTCATCGGTGCGGGCAACCATGTGCAGATCTGGTCGGAGACGCTCTGGGACGAGGAGGAGGCCAACCGCAACATGGCATCCCTGCGCCAGAAGCTCGCCGCAATCGGTCTGTAATCCGGAGTGAGCATGAACGAGTCAAAATACACCCATACATCGGTGCTGCTGAACGAGTGTGTGGACGCCCTGCAGGTGAGGGACCACCTCACCTATATCGACTGCACTGCCGGTTCCGGCAGCCATTCCTTTCAGATCGCCAAACGGATGGGGGCAAACAGCCGTCTGATCTGCATCGATCGGGACGCCGCCGCCATCGCCGCCGCCGGACAGCGTCTGTTCGCCTTTGGACAGCAGGTGCGCATGATCCGGGCGAACTTCAGTGAGCTCGAGAACATTCTGCAGCAGGAGCATGTGGACAACTTAGGCGGCGTACTGCTGGACCTCGGCTGTTCCTCACACCAGTTTGACACCCCCGACAGGGGTTTTTCCTACAACCATGACGCCCGTCTCGATATGCGCATGGATACCGACCAAACGCTGGACGCCTACCTGGTGGTCAACACCTACCCGGAGGCGGTACTGAAAAAAATCATTTATGAGTACGGCGAGGAGCGCTTTGCGCCCCAGATTGCCGCCTTGATTGTCAAAACGAGGGCGAATGCCCCGATTACCACCACCAAAGAGCTTTCCGAGCTGATCAAACAAGCCATCCCCGCCGCGGCGCGCGCGGACGGGCCCCACCCTGCCAAACGCACCTTTCAGGCCATCCGGATCGAGGTCAACGGGGAGCTGGACGCCATCGCCCCTGCCCTGCAGACGGCGGTGAGGCATTTGGTTCCGGGGGGGCGAGTGGCTGTCATTTCTTTTCACTCACTGGAGGACCGCATTGTCAAAGAAACCTTTGCCGAGCTGGCACAGGGTTGCACTTGTCCCAAGGACTTCCCTGTCTGTATCTGCGGCAGGCAGCCGCTCATCCGACCGGTGAGTCGCAAACCGATTTTGCCCTCCGCGGAGGAACTTTCGAAAAATCCCCGCGCAAGGAGCGCCAAGCTACGCGTGGTGGAAAAAAGATAAGGAGGCTACCATGACAAACGAGTATCGTTTCACCGAAGCTCAGGAGGGACGCAATCCCCTGTTTGAGAGCATGTACCGCCGCTTTGTTTTGAAGGGCGGGCGCACGATCGGCGAGGCCATGATGTATAAAGCCGTGCGGGAGGGATATGTCCGCGACCGGCAACAGGTAAAGGCGGCATATAGTCAGGCGATGGCCGGCACTGCGGCGCCCGAGGAGTCCCCCCGGCACTTTCGGTCCCTGTCCGAAAAGTTCTCGGACAGCCTGCGGGTAGCCAAAAAAGCCCGGCACCTGGCAGTGCTGTGTACGGTGCTCCTGCTGGTCAGTTCCCTGTTCATCTGCGCTGCGGCTTTGCTCCAGCGAAACGGCACCAGTGTCGCCGAGCTGGCGGGCAACCTGTTCAGCACCGTCGCGGCGGCGGGAGAGGATGCCCATGCAGGTGAGGTCGTCGAGCCGCCCCCCGTGGTGGCACCTGTCATCACCTACTATGAGCCAAGTTCGGAGGAAGTGCTGTCATCCCTGCGTCAGGCGGTGCAAGAAAGCTTCGGAAATCAGTCATAACAAACGGCAAAAAACAATAGGATATAGCGATAGCGGCTGTCAGTAGCCCCTATCGCTATCTCTTTTTATGCAAGGAGAGTGCTCAGTCATGATGAAAAAACGGGTGCCCCGACAGGACCCCGCCCTCCTCACGCAAAAGCGCGGCACGGCGCTGCTGCTTTCTTTTTCGCTGTTCGGCGCGTACTTGTTGACGGTGATCTTGCGGATGCAGGTGCTGCAATACGACTACTACCAGCAAAAGGTGATTGACCAAATCACCACCTCCTCGGTGATGGGTGCCAAGCGGGGCAATGTTTACGACAGCCATATGAATCTGTTGGCTTCCAACCAGACCGTATGGCGCATTTTCATCTCTCCGGTGGATATTGCGGAGGCATCGGACGACGACCATGTTGATTACGGCGCTATCATTGCCGAGGGGCTCTCCGAGATTCTGGGGCTCTCCTACGACACGATCTACCAAAAGACCAAACAGAAAAAAACCATTGACGTCACCATCCTGAAGGAAGCCGACGAGGCGCAATACAAGGCGGTGCTGGCTTTCCTCACCGAGGGGCGCCTGTCCGACATGGTGCATACCGAGGCGAGCAACACGCGGTACTACCCCTACGGCTCCCTGGCGGCGCATGTGCTGGGGTTCACGGGGAGCGACAACCAGGGGCTCTATGGGCTGGAGTTGTTCTACGACGATATCTTAGCGGGAACGGACGGCTACTATCTCTATGCCAAAGATGCGACGGGCAATGAAATGCCCTCCGAATACATTACTTATGTGGAGGCAGAAGACGGAAACAGCCTACTCACCACCATCGACAGCTATATTCAGGGACGGCTGGAATATCAGATCAATGAGATCCTGCGAACCTTTGGCGTGCGCAATCAGGTCACAGGGATTGTGATGGATGTCAACACGGGCGCGATATTAGCGATGGCGACCACCTCTGCCTTTGACTGCAACGAGCCATACACCCTCACCCCCTTCTACCAAGCCAAGCTGAATGCGTCGGGTTTTACGGTGGGCACGGAGGAATACCAAAAGCTGAAGAGCGAGCTGCTCTATACCATGTGGGCAAACAAACCCGTCTCCGAACCCTACGAGCCCGGCTCTACCTTCAAAATCATCACGGTCGCGGCCGGACTGGACACGGGGGCGGTGACGCTGCAGAACCAGTATGATTGTACCGGGTCCTACAAAATCGGCGGGTACCGCATTTCCTGCCATAAAACGCAGGGGCACGGCCATCTCACGCTGGCGGAGGGGTTGCAACACTCCTGCAATCCCGCCATGATGCAGGTGGGCGCGGCGGTGGGGCCGGAGCGCTTTTATGACTATATCAGTGCCTTCGGTTATCTGGAGAAAACCGGGGTGGACCTGCCGAGCGAGGGCAAGTCGATTTTCCACAAGCCCGACAAAATCGGTGTGACCGAGCTGGCGACTGCGTCCTTCGGTCAGCGGTTCAAAATCACCCCACTGCAGCACATCACCGCCATTGCCGCGGTCGCCAACGGAGGCCGGCTGGTGACACCGTATGTGGTGCAACAGATTCTGGACCCTGAGGGAAATGTCGTCTTTACCCATGAGACAGATTTCAAGCGGCAGGTCATCTCCCCCGAGACCGCCCGGACCGTCTCTACCATACTGGAACAGGGGGTATCGGGCGGGGCGGGGGCGAAAAATGCCTTTGTCCCTGGCTACACGGTGGCTGCCAAAACCGGTACCAGCGAGAAGTTTGACATTTTGGACGCAAACGGCAACTCCTTTTTGCGTGTCGGCTCCTGTACTGGGTATGCCCCCGCCAACGATGCCCGGGTGGCGGTACTGTTGGTGGTGGATGAGCCCACCACCGCCAAGTACGGCAGTATTGTGGCCGCCCCCTACATCTCCGCCCTGCTCACCGATATCCTGCCCTACTTAGGGCTACAGGCGGCTGCCACGGGGGAGGATACCACCGCCGTGGTGGGCGAGTATGTCGGAGAGTCCCTCGCCCATGCCAAGTCGGCGCTGCGGGCGGCCGGGCTGAGCTATGAAGTCATCGGCAACGGGGACATCGTCACTGCCCAGACGCCGGGCGCGGGGGCGATACTGGACAAAACTGTCGGTCGTGTGATCCTGTATACTGACCATGCGCCGGCGGAATATGTGAGTGTTCCGAATCTGCTCGGGAAAAAGGCGGCGGCGGCGAACCAGTTGCTGATCAACTGCGGGCTGAACATTCAAATTACGGGTGCGCTCAACTATACCCTGGGCGAGGGGGCCTGCGTGTTTGCCCAGTCGATAGAGGCGGGGGCCGTCGTCAAACGGGGCACGGTGATTACCTTGACTTTGCTGCACACCGACGAGCCCGAGTAGGGCTCTGCGCACAGGATGTCTCACACTTTTATCAAACATCCGAGGTGGCTGCTTTGAAACTCTCCGACTTGCTGTATGAGGGGGAGTATACCTCCGAGTCGAACCCCGAAACAATCCATGTCCAGCGCATTGTCAGTGACACGGCGGAGCTCAGTCCGCACTGCCTGTTTGTCTGTATCCGGGGGGCACACTTTGACTCCCACCGCATGATGACCTATATTGCCGCCGCCCGGGCATCGGCGGTGGTGGTGGAAAGGGGGTGCAGCTTTGAGCGCATCCCTTCCCTGCCCGTGTTTTCGGTCAGGGATTCGCGGGCCACTCTGGCGCATCTGTGGAGCCGCTTTTGCGGCAATCCGCAAGAGAAACTGCATCTCATCGGGATCACGGGCACCAACGGCAAGACCACCACCGCCCACCTGCTGCATGCGGCGCTGATGGAGGCGGGGGTTCGCGCAGGGCTGCTCGGCACGGTGAGCTGTCTGCTGGGCGAGGAGCCCTACACCCTGCCCAACAAGGGGAGCTCCGCCGCCCGTATGCAGACCATGACCACGCCTGACCCAGATATCCTCTTTCCCATTTTGCAGCACATGCGCTCGCGCGGGATCACCCATGTGGTCATGGAGGTGTCCTCACACTCACTGCAACTCGCCAAGGTGGTGCCCTTGCACTTTGACATCGCCCTGTTTACCAACCTCTCCCCCGAACATTTGGACCTGCACAAAACCATGGAAAACTATGTGCAGGCAAAATCCGCCCTGTTCAGGCAGTGCACAATCGGTATTTTTAACGCCGACGACGCCTATGCCAAGGGACTGATCACGAGTGCCGCCTGCCGCGTGATCCGCTGCGGCACGGCACCCGAACACGAGTACCGTGCGGAGCGCATCCATACCCTTGGCGTAGATGGGGTGGAATACCTGTTTCACTCCCCCGAGGCAAGCTTTCAGTTGCGCCTTTGCATCCCGGGGCGCTTTACCGTGTACAACTCGCTGCTCGCCGCCACCGCCGCCCTGCAGATCGGCGTGCCCTCCGCGGCGATCCGGCGTGCCTTCGGGCAACTGCAGGGGGTGCGCGGGCGTATGGAACGCCTACCCCTGCCCACAAATGAGTTTTCTGTCTTCATCGACTATGCGCACACCGAACTGGCACTGCGCAACCTCCTCACGACCGTGCGGTCTTTCAAGAAAGACTACGAGCGGGTGGTGCTGGTGTTTGGCTGCGGAGGGGACCGCGACAAAAGCAAGCGCGCGCCCATGGGTGCCTGTGCAGAGGAGCTGGCGGACTATACCATCTTGACCTCCGACAACAGCCGCAGCGAGGACCCCCGCCAAATTATCAAGGACATTTTGGCGGGTTTCAACGATAAAAACAAGCGTCGAGTCATCACCGGCCGCAAGCAGGCCATTGAACACGCCGTGATCCATGCGCAACCACACGACATTATTCTGCTGGTGGGCAAGGGGCATGAAATGTATGAGCTGACCCAAAGCGGCAAGCGGTTGTTTGATGAACGAAAAATCGTCTTTGAGGCATTAGAAAAAAGGAATTCGCCGCATACTAATGACACGGAGCCGCCCGAGCGGACGGGAGCGCTGTAAACAATGGCCAATTGTTTTTTCGGAAAAAACTCCGGCGGAGCAGTCGCTCCACAGGCGCAGCGGCAACAGGCACAGAAGGTGCGGCTCCCCCTCTGCTTCCAAAGCGGAGCGCTTCGATGAGGGTGCCCTTGATTCCCCCCCTGACGCTGGCTGAACTGGCGGCGGGACTCCGGGCGGCGCCCCCCGCCGTTGGCGGAGAGCGGCTGTGCCGTGGGATCGCCACCGACTCCCGCGAGGTGCGGGCGGGGGATGTTTTCCTTGCCTTACAGGGCGCCCACACAGACGGCAACCGGTATGTGTCGGACGCTCAAAATCGACGGGCGGCAGCGGTTATTACAAATCTGCCTGAATTTATCCACGAGATTCAGATGCCTCGTTTGCTGGTCGATGACCCTGTTAAAGCGCTGGGGAGATTGGCAGTCGCGCAGACATGGGGCAAGTCGCACCGGGTGGTCGCCATCACGGGCAGCGTGGGCAAGACCACCACCAAGGCATATACGGCGTCGGTACTGGCGCAGGGCTTTGCCGTTCATCAAACCGAGGGCAACTACAATAATCACCTGGGGCTCCCCCTGACCCTGCTGGCGACACCGCCCGAGGCAGAGGTGCTGGTGCTGGAGATGGGGATGAACCATGCGGGGGAGATCAGCTACCTGTCACAGTTGGCGCAGCCGCATATTGGCGTCATCACCCACATCGGCACGGCGCACATCGGACTGTTGGGCTCCCGAGAGGCCATTTGCCGCGCAAAGCTGGAGCTTTTGGACGGCATGACAGAGGACGGCGTGTTGCTGCTGGGAGCCAATGAAGAACTGCTCGCCCCCGGCGCGGGATTGCTCCGGGCGTGGCGGGGGAGGCTACCGCAGATTTTTTATGTGGGCTGGGATGACCCGCAGGCTGACTTTGCCATGCTCCCCTGCCCGAGCAGTGCAGAGGGGCAGCGCTACCTGTTCCGCACCCCCTTTGGCCCCCCCTCACCGCTCTCCTTTCAGGGGGTGGGTATGCCCGCCAAACAGGCGGCGCTTTTTGCCGCGGCGGTGGGATGCCTCTTGGGGATACCCACCCAGGGGATCGAGACAGGGCTTCGCACGGCGACCCTGCCCGCCATGCGGCAGCGGGTGTATGAGATAGGCGACTTGACGGTGCTGGACGACTGCTACAATGCCTCTCCCGAGTCGGTCCGGGCGGCCTGTGACACCCTGCGGGAGTTGGCAGAGGAACGGGAGGCGCCGCCGCACGAGGGCAAGCCGCCCTTTGGGCGCACGGTGGCTCTGCTGGGCGACATGCTGGAGCTGGGAGACTTTGCCGAGGCACTGCACCGACAGACCGGCGCCTATGCGGCTCACAATGGGCTCGGGCTACTCTTTGTATTTGGGCGGCACGCCGCATGGCTGGCCGAGGGGGCGCTGGAGGGGGGGATGGAAAAAGGGCGCGTGGTGGTCTTAGACGACCGACATACCTTTGAAGAGAACGCCGCCCGACTGCTCTCCCTGCTGCAGCCCCATGACCTGTTGCTGGTCAAAGCCTCCCGCGCGGCGGGGGCCGAGAGATTTCTTGCGTATCTGCGGGCGCATTGGAAAGACTGACAGCATCCCATCAGCGCATGCGCACGCGATCGTATCGCGCCTTGAGATTTTAGAACATTTTGAGCATTGATAAGCCCGTATATTGTCTTGAAAAAGCCTGTGTGTGGTTTCTCAAGAGTGAATTCGTCCGTGGTTTTACACCCTGTAAAAGAAAGGAATCCGACATGCTGCATACCGCCAACTATCTGCTGACCCTGCTGGCTGTTTTTGCGTTAACGCTGGTGATGACACGGGCGTTGATTCCCCGCTTGCGGGCGCTGAAGATGGGGCAGCGCATTTTAGAGATCGGCCCGCGCTGGCACAAGGACAAGGAAGGCACGCCCACCATGGGAGGCTTGTCGTTTCTGTTCGCGGTGCTGGTCGTCTCGGCCCTGATGTATGCCCTGTACGCTCCCTATACGCCCACGGCAGACCTGCTGCCGTTGGCGCTTACGCTGCTCTATGCCTTTGCCAACAGTGCGGTGGGAATTGCGGACGACCTCACCAAGGTAAAAAAACGGCAAAACGAGGGGCTCCATGCCTGGCAGAAAATCCTGTTGCAGTCGGTGTTTGCGGCGGCTTATCTCGCACTGCTTTTCCTGTACGACATTATCAGCACCGAGCTGCCCCTGCCCTTCACAAATGTGGTGCTGGATCTTGGGCCATTTTATTTTCCCTTTGCCTTTCTCCTGCTCATCGGGACGGTCAATTGCGCCAACCTCACCGACGGGGTGGACGGGTTGGCGAGTTCGGTGGCGATGGTGATCGGAGGGTTCTTTTCCTATGTCGCCTTTCAGTCCGGGCATGTGGCTCTGATGGTGCTGGGGGCTTGCATGCTGGCTTCTGCCCTGGCTTTTCTTATCTATAATTACCATCCTGCCCGCATTTTCATGGGGGATACCGGCTCTCTTTTTTTGGGGGCGCTGGCGGTTGGGTGCGCGTTTATCATTGACTCCCCGCTCATCATTGTCCTTTGCGGGGCGGTCTACTTCATTGAAGGGCTGTCGGTCATTTTGCAGGTACTCTACTTCAAGCTGAGCGGCGGGCGCAGGCTGTTCCTCATGGCGCCCATTCACCACCACCTCGAAAAGCTCGGGTGGCATGAGGAAAAGGTGGTCAGTGTGTTGACCATGCTGAGCATTCTGCTTGCCGTCATCGCCTATTTCGGTCTGCGGTAGGGGGGTGCGATGAAAAAGAAACACACCAAGAAAAAAGCGGCGTTTCGCTTCCTGTTTGACCCCGACGACTTCCGGGGAGGGGTGCTGGCAGACCGACACACACAGGCCTCTGACCCCTTGCTCTGGCTGCTCGTTTCCCTGCTGGTGGCGTTTGGGTCGGTGATGGTGTTCAGCGCGAGTTATGCCTATGCGCTCAACCGCTATGAAAACAGTTACTACTTTATCGAACGGCAGGTGGCGTGGGTGCTCATCGGTTTTGCTGTCATGTTCGGCGCCTCGCTGCTGAACAGCCGATTTTACCGTGCCATCGCGCGGCTGTCCTATGCCCTCACGGTGGTGCTGCTGCTGGTGGTGCTGTTGATTGGTACCATCGGCAACGGCGCGCAACGATGGATCGCCATTGGCCCCATCACCATCCAGCCCTCGGAGATCGCCAAAACCACGCTGGTGATGATGCTGGCGTGGTACTTCGCCACTTATGAGCAAAAGGCGCTGGACCGCCAAAATAAACGCCGTCTGTTGGTGTGGGGTACACTCATTCCCTTTTGCTTCATCGGGCTTGTCTGCGTGCTGGTCATGCTGCAAAAACATCTCTCGGGGCTGATCATTTTGGGCGCCATCGGGCTTCTGGTCATGTTCCTGTCGGGCATTGGCCTGCGGTACTTAGGGTATTGCACCGCCGCCGCCGGAGCGGGGGTGAGCTTCCTCGCCCTGTTCACGGAGTACACCAAACGCCGCATCACCATCTGGTTCAACCCCGAACTCTACCCCTTAGAGGGCGGGTGGCAGACCCTGCAGGGCATGATGGCGATCGGTTCGGGGGGATTTTTCGGACTGGGGCTGGGCAACAGCCGCCTCAAGTTCAGTTATGTTTCGGAGCCTGCCAACGATATGATTTTCACCATTGTGTGTGAGGAGCTGGGGTTCCTCGGCGCCTTACTGGTGCTGGTGCTCTTTGCACTGTTCATCTGGCGCGCCTACCTGATCGGGATGCGTCACCCGGACATCTTCATGCGCCTGCTGGTACTGGGCATCGCCGCCAAGGTGGCCATCCAGGTGCTGCTGAATGTGGCGGTGGTCACCAATACCATCCCGAATACGGGGATTTCCCTGCCCTTTTTCAGCTATGGCGGGTCCTCACTGGTCATGTTGTTTTTTGAAATGGGCATCCTGCTCTCGGCGTCGCGCAGTGCGCACATCAAGCGATGATCCATGCCTTGCGCTTGCCCGTCAAGGGGCCCCCCGGCAAGCTGCGTGTCGCTGCTTTCCTCACACTACATACAGTTGCCCGCAGGGCGGCGGGAGAAAGGAGAGGCCTGTGCGCGTGTTGCTTTCCGCCGGCGGGACGGCCGGTCATATTTACCCGGCCATTGCCATCGCCGAAATCCTGCGCACCCACCACCCGGACTGTGAGATCGCTTTTGTGGGGACCCCCGCAGGCATGGAAAACCGCCTCGTGGCGGAGGCGGGGTATCCCCTGCACCATGTGCGGGTGGCGGGACTGCAGCGGCGAGTCAGTTTTGCCAATGTCAAGGCAGGGGTGCTCTTTTTCACCTCCCAAAAGCAGGCACGCCGATTGCTGCATGCCTATCGGCCGGATTTGGTGGTGGGGACGGGGGGATATGTCTGCTACCCCTTGCTGCGCACGGCGGCGCGGCTCGGTGTTCCCTGTGCGGTCCATGAATCCAATGCTCTCCCGGGCCTGAGTGTGAAAATGCTGTCCCGACATGTGGATGCCGTGCTGGTCAACTACCCCGTCACGGCGAAGTACCTGCCCCATGCCCGTCGGGTGGTACGGGTGGGCAATCCGACCCGTGCCTCCTTCGAGGGCTATACCCGCACGGCCGCCCGGCAAAAACTACAGCTTGGCAGCGGGGACTTTCTCGTGCTTTCCTTTGGCGGGAGTCTGGGCGCGGAGGCGATCAACCAAGCTTGCGTGGATATGATGCTGCGGGAGAAAAGCGACTCCGCTTTGCGCTTTGTGCATTCCACGGGCAGGACACACTACGAGCAGTGGCAGGCGGTCTTTGCCGCCGCTCCCCGCCACTGCCGTCAAAAGCACCGCCTGCTGCCCTATATCAGCGACATGCCGCTCTATATGCAGGCGGCGGATGTGGTGATCTGCCGGGCAGGCGCCATGACCCTATCCGAGCTCTGCGCGGTGGGGCGGGCGGCGATCTTGGTCCCCTCCCCCCACGTGACAAACAACCATCAGTATGAAAACGCCGCGGTGTTATGGCGGGCGGGGGCGTGCGAGCTGCTCGAGGAAAAGGACCTCAGCGCGGAAGCATTGCGGGCGTGTGTGGAGCGGCTCCGCACCAACCGGACGCTTCGACAAAACATGGAGGCGGCCATGCGGGCATCGGGCGTCCAAGGCGCCAATGAAAAACTGTATGCGGCGTTGCGCCCCCTCCTGCCGGCGACATTATGAGCTTTCTGCCTTGCCTTTTCTTTTGATTGCAGCCTACTCCCCCGCCGTATTTCTACAAATATAATAAAAAAGGAGTCAAAAACGGCTGTTTTCGGCTCCTTTTTGTCGTCTTTCCTGAATAATCTGCCCCGATTTATTATTAACTAATATTCTTTATTGTTAACATATTATGAATTGTTGAGCGGCGCTATTGATTCAATATCGAGCTTTGTTGTATGATGTAATTATATTATATATGGTGTATAATAGTATGTAAGGTCATTCGTACCAATCGAGATATCAAAAATGCGGGAGGGTTCATGCGATGGAATTCCAGTTCGACGAGATATCCAAAAGCAACGTGTCCATCAAGGTCATCGGCGTGGGCGGCGGCGGCAACAATGCTGTCAACCGGATGATCGCCACCAATATCCGCGGTGTTGAATTCATCTCCATCAATACCGACGCGCAGGCACTGGAGATTTCAAACGCATCTACCAAGCTGGTGATCGGTCAGAAAATCACCAACGGCAAAGGGGCAGGTTCCAATCCCGATATCGGCAAACGTTCCGCCGAGGAAAGTCTGGAAGATATCCGCGCACTGCTGAGTGGTGCCGACATGGTCTTTATCACTACCGGCATGGGGGGCGGCACGGGCACCGGGGCGGCACCCATCATTGCCACGGAGTCCAAGAGCATGGGCATTTTGACGGTGGGGATTGTCACCAAGCCCTTTCTGTTTGAGGGCAAGCGCCGGATGACGCAAGCCGTGGAGGGCATCGCCGAACTGAGCAAACATGTGGACTCGCTGATTGTCATCCCCAACGAACGCCTCAAACAGGTCACCGACCGAAAAATCACCCTTGCCAACGCCTTTGAGATTGCCGATGAGGTCTTGCAGCGCGGGGTGCAAAGCGTCTCGGAGCTGATCAATATTCCCGGCTTTGTCAACCTTGACTTTGCCGACGTCACCACCATCATGGAGGATGCGGGGTTCGCACACATGGGCGTGGGCGTGGGGCGCGGGGAGGACAAGGCAAAAATCGCAGCCATGGCGGCCATCTCCTCTCCCCTGCTCGAAACCTCGATTGCCGGGGCAATGGGTGTGCTGGTCAGCATCACCGCCTCGCCCGATATCGGGCTGGAGGAGGTTGACCTCGCCTCGACTTTGATTCAGGAAGAGTCCCACCCCGAGGCGAATATCATCTGGGGTGCCGCCTTTGACCCGACCTTGCAGGACGAAATGCGCGTGACCATCATCGCCACCGGCTTTGACAACTGCCCGGACAAGGTGGACAGGCCTATCCCAAGCGCTGTCTTTGACAAGCAGGAAACTGCGCCGCCGCAGTCGTCTCCCGCCGCCGCACCGCGCGAATTCAAGACCACACCGGTGCTGTCCGACGATGATTTTGACGATATCATGTCCATTCTCAACAAGGGCAGAAAGTAAACATAACAGAAAAAAGCAAAGCTTTGCGTGCAAAGCTTTGCTTTTTATTAGAGAAACAAATCGGGCAACTTGCCCAGACGGCGCACTGCCGCCGGTACACCCTTACAGGCGGAAATGCACGGGGAGCCCCAGCCGATAACTCGGGTGGCGCTCGCCGGCGATCAGGGGCAAGAGGTAGGACAGGCAGGCGTCGGTCACATGGTTGCCCGCCTCGTGGATCAACTCGCGGGGCACCCGGCGCACTTGGTTGGCGACCTCGCCCACCGCACAGGAAGCAATCGTCACGGCGTAGGGCTCGGTGCTGGTGCGCCGAAAGGTCATGACATGGCCGGTGGTGCCCGAAAGGGCGGCCTCGACCGAGGCCTGACCAATCTCCATGGATTCCCGTATGTCGGTGGCAGAGGTGAGGTGTCCCGCACAGCGCTGGGGCAGGTTCAGCTCCACCGACCTGACCTTACAGCCGACAGCGTCTTTCACGGCAAGCTCGAGCGCTTTGCCGGTGCCGGACAGATAGCTGTGACCGAACACATCCCGCGCGCCGCTTTGCGCGGGGGCGCCGACATAGCCGCCGTCGGCATAGCGCAGCCCCTCCGACACCGTGACCACCACGGCGGGGTGCCGTGCCAGGGACGCCTGTACGTCCCGCAAGAAGTCGGGCATGGAAAAGGGGAGCTCGGGCAGGTAGACCAGATCAGGGCAGACGCCCGAGCTCAGCCTGGGCAGCGCGGAGGCGGCGGTCAGCCAGCCGGCGTCCCTGCCCATGATTTCCACGATGGTGACGGCGGGCTTGGTATAAACGGAACAGTCGGCGATGATCTCCTGGGTGGTGGTGGCAATATACTTCGCCGCCGAGCCAAAGCCGGGTGTGTGGTCGGTGTGGCTCAGGTCGTTGTCAATGGTCTTGGGCACGCCGATGAAGCGCATGTCATACCCTTGCGTTTGGGCGTAGCGCGTGAGTTTATCCACGGTATCCATGGAGTCGTTGCCGCCAATGTAAAAGAAAAAGCGGATCTGACGCGCCTTGAAAATAGAAAACAACTTTTCATACACGGGGTCCGACAGGGACTCGGGCAACTTCACCCGGCAGGAACCGAGAGCGGCGGCGGGCGTATCGGCCAGCAGTGTGAGGTCCTCCTCGGTCAGGCAGCGGGCGGAAAGGTCAACCAGATCCTCCCGCAGCAGTCCTTCGATCCCGTTGCGCATCCCGTACAGTACGCCCAGCGTACCGCACGCCGCGGCCGCCCGCGCCCCCCGGATGACCCCCGCGAGGGTGGCGTTAATGGCTGCGGTGGGCCCGCCGGATTGACCGACAATGGCGTTTCCAAGTAAGGCTGACATTTGGTAGCTCCTTTTCCTTGTGGCAAACAGGGCTGTGCACTTCCCTGCCGGCGCATGTTTCGTTTTCAGTATACCAAATAGGCGCGGGCTTGTCAATGCGTCCCTTGATACCGCTCCTCCACCAAGCCCCAGTTGAGCAGGCAAAACAACTGGTTGAGGTAGGCCGCCTTGTCGGCGCGGTACTGCAGGCAATAAGCGTGCTCCCATAAATCAAGGGCAAGCAGCGGCCGGTGGCGGCTCAAGTCCGGAAGCAGGTAGCCCGGTGTCAGCACCGGTTGCAGTGCCCGTGTGCGCCGATCGCTCACCAGCCATAAAAAGCCGTTTTCACGCTGTTGCAGTGCCAGCAGCTTCATGTCGTACAGCATCCCCTGGTAACTGCCCAGGTCTTTCCTGAGCGCCCGTAGCAGTGTCTCCGACGGACAGGGGAACCCCTGTAGCGGTGCCGTCAAAGAGGAAAAATAGTACTCGTGACAAAACAGGCAGCCCGCCCAAAACCTGACCTCCTCGCGCAGTCCCCCGGGCAGGCGGCGCGCGCGGGCAAAGAGCTCTCCCGCTTCCATCCCCTGCAGCTCGGGCCGGCCGTCCAGCGCGATATTCAGCTCATCCACCGCCCGCTGCAGAATCATCCCGTGGTGCGCATGAAGCAGCTCTCGGTCAAGGTATGGCTCCAGTTCGTCGTAAGCATAGGGTAGTTTTTGCAAATAGTACCGTTCGCCCATAGTAGCCTCCGTATCTTCACTTAGCACCAATATATGCGCGCGGACGATATTCTTTTCATCAAAAGGTACTTTTTATGGGAATAAACCCCCTCGAGAGCAGCAAAAAGACCGCTTTGAACGGTCTTTGGCGCTGTGGCTTTACACGAGTAGCTGCCCGATATTCGGCACGATATGGGTGGGCTTGACAGGGCTCTTTTCGACATGTTCCATTTGGCTCTCGCCGCTGAGCACGAGCACCGTGTCAATGCCGGCGTTGTAGCCGGCGGCAATGTCGGTGTTCAGCCGGTCCCCGATGAGCACCGTCTGTGCCGCCCCTATCCCTGTCTTTTTCATGGCTTGGTAGACCATCTCGGGCCGGGGCTTGCCGATGACGACGGGCATTCGGCCGGTGGCGTTGCAGAGCATCTGTGCCAGCGAACCGCAGTCCGGGACCGAGCCGTACTCTGTTGGGCAGACCAGGTCTGGGTGGGTGGCAACGTACGAAACGCCCCTGCCGAGCAGGATGCAGGCATCCTGCAATTTCTGAAAGGTCAGCTCGGTGTCAAAGCCCATGAGCAACACGTCAATGTCGTCGGTTAATTCATCGGTCACGCAAATGCCCGCCGCCGTCAACTGTTCCCGAAAAGAGGCGGTGCCCAGCGCATAGACCTTCTTGCCGGGCAGGTGCTCTTGCAGGTAGAGAATGGTGACATCCACCGAGGTCACAAAGTTGTCCGCCGTACAAGCGATCCCCATATCGGTGAGTTTCCCGACATAAGAGCGCACACTGCGGCTGGAATTGTTGGTCAAAAACAGATACTTGCCCCCGAGCGCCCGCACCCTTTCCAAAAAGGGCTTGGTCTCGGGAAACAGAAAATGACTGCGGTAAATGGTGCCGTCCATATCCAACAAAAAAAGGCGTTTTTCTTTCATATTTGATCCTTGCTTTTCTTTTTTACTTCCGAGAGGTGACGCATGGAATGTTTGTATCGAAAGCTCTACGGTTTGCTGAAACAGCATAAAATCAGGTTCAGCAAATTTAAAAAAGAGGTGGAGCTGACAAAGGCAGACCTGTATGCTCTGGAGTACGGCGACATGCTCAACCATGACACGTTGAGCCGTATCTGCCTGTACTTCAAGTGCGATCTGCGTGATATCATGGAGATTAAGAATGAGTTTTTGTGAGACGGGCCCGGGGAGGTGCGGTTAGTCAATATCCTCTCTGACCGTCTCATACCTGCCCTCCAGCAACTCCGGCCGGAGGAGCTGGCGCTTGATGATCTTAAAAGCGGAGGCATAGTCGTACCCGTCGCAAATCCGGTCCTCGGTCGTGACACGGAAGGAGACATAGTGCTTTTTTTTCACTGTGCCGTCATCGTTCAGCACATTCACCGAGTAGCGCTTGCCGTATGACATGAACACCGGCACGGTCCCGAACTCATAGAGGTGGTGGTAGATGGCGTTGATGCCCAGCGACCCCATGCTGGTAATGGCAAAGGACCCGTGAAAGGGGCTGACATCCAGCAAGGACTGCGGCACCCAGCCGAAATAGTCCAGCAGCCGCAAAAACCCGATGGCCGTGCGCATCAAAAACCGCGGGATACGGGCGAGGGCTTTGGCAGTCCTGTCAAAATCGGTGTGGGTGGAGGAGGCGGCCTCCACGGCACTGTTAAACTTGCGGTACACATCCTCCACCGAGTCGGCGGGGTCAAAGGTCACTTTCACCGTGGTCTCGGGTGAGTCCAGGGACATCTCCTTTTTCACCGTCATAATCCCCTCGATATTCCGGCGGGCATAGATGCGCTGGCCGGCGATGAAGCGGTTGATGGCGGGGCGCTGGGCAATGGCCCGCACATAGCTGGCAATGAACAGGTGCAACACCCCCATGTGGGGATACCCCTCCTCATGCTTACGCTTCAGAAAGGCTTCGATGGCAGTGAGCTCAATGGTATCTTCAAAGGTGTTTTGGGACTCCGCACGCCCTTTCATGAAGTACGGTCCCATGAGATTGTTGGCGGGCAGGGTGCGCAGGCGCCTGCCCTCTTTTCTATCCCCAAGCCGGCGGCGCGTTTTGGCGGGCATCTCTTTGCTTTTTTGTTTCATGACAGTATCCTTGCTTTCTACCAAGCTGTCCCGGTGGGTCAAGCCCGCCCTGCATCCAAACCTCACGGGGATGCGTGCAAACGGTTTCACCGACTGAGTATGTCTCGGCTGTTCGAGATTCATAGGCATCAAAATGCGCCTTCTTAAGGGTATAAAACCGTTGGAAGGCGCATTTTTCGGATTGTGAAGGGTGGTGCGCGGCTCTCCTTAGGGTTCGGCGTCCCGTTTCGCTTCGGCAATCACTTTTTCAGCCAAAGCGGCAGGTACTTCCTCATAGCGCTGCACCGCATAGTCAAAGCGTCCCCTACCCTGGGTCAGCGCGCGGAGGGTGATGACATAGTTGGTCATCTCCGCCTTCGGCACCTCGGCAATGATGGTCTGGTAGCCGTGCCGTTGCGCATATGGCTCCATCCCCATCACCTTGCCGCGCCGCTTGTTCAGGTCGCCCATGACATCTCCGACATAGTCGTCGGGCACATAGACCTTCAACGTGCCAATGGGCTCAAGCAGGACAGGGCTTGCCTTGGGCAACCCTTCGCGGTAGGCAATGCCGGCCGCCAGCTTAAAGGAAATTTCGTTGGAGTCCACCTCATGGTAGGAGCCGTCATACAGGTTGGCGGCCAGGTGTACCATGGGATAGCCGGCGAGCACACCCTTGGAGATGCAGTCGAGCAGTCCCTTTTCCACCGCGGGGAAATACTGACGGGGAACCGAGCCGCCAAAGACGCTCTCGGTAAAGGTCAACCCCTCTGCCTCGCCGGGAGAAAAGGTGATTTTGACATGGCCGTACTGACCGGAACCGCCCGATTGCTTTTTGTGCTTGCCCTCTACATCCACTTTCTTCTTGATGGTTTCACGATAGGCAATTTTGGGCTGTCCCAGCTCCACCGAGGTCCCGTAGCGGTTTTTCAGCTTGGCAACCATGACATCCAGGTGCATGTCCCCCAGCCCGGAGAGCAAGAGCTGCTTGGTCTCGGGGTTGTTCTCATACTGCAGGGTGGGGTCCTCCTCCAGCAGGCGGGCGATGCCCAGGGAGATTTTGTCCTCGTCCCCCTTCGCCTTCGGCACCACACTCATGGTCATGTACGCCATGGGGAACACAATGGGGGCGTAACGGATGTTCTGCGCGCTGGTAGTGAGGGTATCGTTGGTATTGGTGTTCGAGAGCTTGGCGGTGACACCGATACCGCCGCAGCAAATGCTGTCGATCTCCACCTGCTTTTTCCCGCGCATCTCATAAATGCGGTTCAGCTTTTCATTGGCACCGGTGGTGGTGTTTCGCAGCACCATATCCTTGGTCAGGGTGCCGCTCATCACTTTGAAAAAGGACATTTTCCCGACAAAGGGGTCGGCAATGGTCTTAAAGAAGAACAGGGAGACATCTCCCTCCTCCTGCAGGGTAACCGCCTGCTTCTCGCCCGCCTCGTCCACAATGTGGTCGGCGGAGTTGCACAGCGGCGAGGGGAAGGAGCACGCAATATGGTCGAGCAGGGTGTTCATGCCCCACATTTTGGTGGCGGCACCGCAATACACGGGGACGATATCCCCCTGCAGGATGCCGGCGCGCAGGGCGGCCTGTGCCTCGTCGGCGCTGATTTCCTCCTCGGCGAAAAACTTCTCCATCAGCTCGTCACTGGTCTGCGCGATGGACTCGAGCAGCTGGTTGCGGTAGTCTGCCGCCGCCTGCCGGTACGCCTGCGGGATCTCGCCCTTGGTATAGGCGTTGCTCTTCGGATCATAGGTATACATGGTAAGGTCCAAAAGGTCGGCAAAGCCGATCACTGCGCCCGGCTCGCCAATGGGCATCTGCACGGGGCATACCGACAGTCCGAACTTGGCCTGCAACGACTCGAACACTTTGTCAAAACGGGTCTCTGGGTCATCAAACCGGTTGATGAAAAACGCCTTGGGCGTGCCTGCTTCTGTGGCAATGTGCCACATCATCTCCGTGCCCACCTGCACACCCGACTTGCCGTCCACCACAATCAGAGCGCTGTCCGCCACGCGCACGCACTGCAGCACCTCGCCCTCAAAGTCAAAGTAACCGGGCGTGTCAAGAAAGTTTATCTTGGTTTGATTCCACGTAAGGGGCGCCATGGAGGCTGACAGCGAAAAGCCTCTTTTGATTTCTTCCGGGTCATAGTCGCAACAGGTATTGCCCCCGGTCACGGTCCCCAGGCGGTCTATGTTTTTGGTCAAAAACAACAGCGCCTCGACAAGCGATGTTTTGCCGCTGCCGCTATGCCCGAGCAAGACGACATTTCGAATGTCCTTCGTCACAACATTTTCCATAAAAATCAACTGCTCCTTTTGTTCGTTTTTATATCAAATAGAAATATGAATGATATCCTACCTATTATACACCAGATTGAACCGTTTGACAATTTGTCAAAATAGACAAGATTTCACATGAATATATAGCAGTATTTCCTTCTTCGGCGTCTTTTTCTCTCCATTTTCCCGGCAAAATGCCACCTGAGACGGAAAGTTGACCATTTTGACCGCTCACAGGATGATAAGCTCAAGAGGGGCTGTCCGGGGGGGACTCCAGGACGGCTCCGATTTCATAAATGCTGCTGATGCCCAGCATACTGACCTCGGGAGGGATGGGGAGGACGAGCTTGCTTTTGTTTCTTTTGGGAATCAGAATTTTCCGAAACCCGAGGCGAACCGCTTCCTTGACCCGCTGCTCGATGTGTGAGACGGCGCGCACCTCCCCTGCCAGTCCCACCTCCCCCACGGCGATCAGGTCCGAGGGGACGGGACGGTCGGTGTAGCCGGAAATCAGGGCGGTTGCCACCGCCAAGTCAACGGCGGGCTCGTCCAGCGAGAAGCCGCCCGCAATGTTGAGATACACATCCCGCTGGCTATACTGCAGTTTTCTGAGTCGCCGCTCCAGCACAGCAAGCAGGAGGCACATGCGATTGTAGTCAAAACCGTCGGCGGTGCGGCGGGGGGAGGCGTAGGTGGTGAAGCTGACCAGCGCCTGAATCTCGGTGAACAGCGGACGGCTTCCCTCCATCATGCAGCACGCGCAACTGCCGGCGACGTGGAGCAGGCGTTCCGCCATCATCATCTCCGAGGGATTGGGGATTTCCATCAGCCCCTTGTCGCTCATCTCGAACACGCCGATTTCGTTGGTGGAGCCATAGCGGTTTTTGATGGCGCGGATGATGCGGTAGGCATGGGTGCGCTCCCCCTCAAAGTACAGCACGGCATCCACCATGTGCTCCAGCACCTTCGGCCCGGAAATACCGCCCTCCTTGTTGACGTGCCCGACCAAAAAGACGGCGGCGCCGCTGTTTTTGGCATAGGTAATCATCGCCATCGCCCCCTCTTTGACCTGCGTGATGCTCCCGGGGGCGGACTGGAAGCGGTCACTGTACAGCACCTGTACCGAATCGATGACCACCATATCGGGGGCCACCCGTTCACACTCGGACAAAATGGCGTCGGTATTGGTTTCGGTCAGCAGCCAAATATTCTCCGCGCGGATGCCCAGCCGCTGGTAGCGTAATTTTAACTGGCTACGGGACTCCTCGCCCGATACATACAGCACTTTTTTGTGCTGCGCCAGATTGGCGGAAATCTGCAGCAACAGGGTGGACTTCCCGATGCCCGGCTCGCCGCTGAGCAGCACCACCGACCCCTGCACCACGCCGCCGCCCAACACTCGGTCCAGCTCGGTACTGCCGGTCGTGCTGCGCATATAGGCAGGCATCTCCAGCTCTTCAAAGCGGACGGCGGGGCTGGTGGGGGCAAGCGGTGCGGACCGGTTTTTCTTCGTTGGCTCGGCGGACATCGCCTGCTCCTCAAAGCTGTTCCACGCCGTACAGGCGGGGCATCTGCCCAGCCACTTGCTGCTGCTCTGCCCGCATTCCGTACAGACAAAAACGGATTTCGCTGTTTTCATGACCGGTCCCTTCCCTTCCTTTGCGCCAGCTCGACCTACCAAGCCGCGCCGTTTGCCCGCCGCTCAGGCATAGGTTTGAGTTATCCACTCCATCATAGCATAAAAAATGACAAAAGACAATTCCTTTTGATAGCTTTCCTCGGATAAATTGGCAGAGTCGGCCGCGTTGGAAAGAAAACCGCACTCAATGAGCAGCGCGGGATGCGGGTTGTGGTAGAGCAGGTAGAGATGGCTGCCCGCCTTTTTGACCTTGCGGGTATTGTCCTTTTGCAGGTGTCGGGAGACACTGCCCTGCACTGCCTCCGCCAGTTGCCGCGCGTGGTCGTGGCGGGGGCTGTACCAGACTTGCAGCCCTTTGCAGGAGGCCTCGGGAAAGGTGTTCATGTGGATGCTGATAAAAATCGCCTCCGGTTGCTGTTCGGAGACCAGCAGACGGTTTTTCAGGTCGTAAATTTTACGCTGCCCCTTGATGTTCTGCGCCTCGGTATAGAGCAGTTTGTCCTCGGTGCGGGTCAGTATCACCCGGTACCCCGCCGCGCGGAGCATATCGGACAGCATCAGGGCGATCTTCAGGTTCAGCTCTTTTTCCAGCACTCCGCCCACCCCCACCGCGCCGCTGTCCTCGCCGCCGTGTCCGGCATCCAAAATGATGACGGGAAGTGTGTCGGCAGACGCCTTGACGGATGGTTCGTCCTGCATCCATGCTTCAAAAGGCGTGCTGAGAGACAGGGAGACACACACCGTCAGCACCGCCAACAGCATCGTGCGCACACCGTAAAGAAAAGCGCGTACAGCCGACATAAAAGCCCCCTTACACCGTATCGGTCGATACAATATATGGGGGAATCGTTTTTTCTATGATAGCTTCAGCCCGGGCGGCGGGGCTCAGCGTGCTGTGTTGCCGCGGGTCATTTCACCCCGGGCTTCTTGGCGCCCTTCAACAGGCGGTACTCCTTGAGCCCGAAGATATAGGCGACCGTGGCGGTGATTGTGGCAGGGAAAATGGCTAAGGTGTAGGCAATGGCGGTGCCCACCATGTCGCCCACCGTGACAAAGTGGCGGAGCACGCCGACATACATCGCCTCGAACAGGCCTGCCAGACTCTGGGCAACAGCCCACATGCCGTTCAGCCCCGCCGTGGCGCCAAGGAGCATGAAAAAGGCCAAAAGCATGTTGGGGACCTCGGCGAACAAAATCAGCTTCAGCCCGTGGAGGGGGTCACGCTTCATTCTGCCGGCGTCAATTTTGATTTTGTTCTTTGCGCCCAGTTCCCATGCCACGGCATAGATGAGAAACAGGTAAAAGCCAATGGAAAACAAACTGACCAGCAGGGTGAACGTACCGGTCAGATTCGGGTCGTTGACGGCTGCGGCAAAGGTCAGCATCAGCCCGAAAATGGTCATGCCGATCTGGTTGACAAACAACCGCACGATATCGTACGAATTGGCTTTGAAAAATGTAATCATTGCGACACCTTTGTGTTGTTCACTTCGGTTCATTGTACCGAATCGCCCAGACAATTACAAGGGGACATGTGAAAAGTTTACATTTTATCAACTAATTGTTTCAAGTGTGTTGTATAATTAAGTAAAGTGATGCTTGCGGAAGGAGGTCCTTATGGCGGCTCTGACACTCAAACAGATGGATTTGGCGTCCTATCCCTTCCCCGTGACGGAATATGTGACTTACATGACAGCGGTGCTCAACCGGTCGGAGCAAACGGTCTGTGAATACCTGCTCGACCTGCGCACCTTTTTCCGCTACCTGCGCGCCACCGACCTCGGTATGGACCCCCTGCGGGAGGACCTGAGCGAGCTGGACTTTTCCATGATCGGCATTGAGCGGCTGCGGGCGGTGAGCACCGGTTGCCTGTACCAGTTCCTTTTCTACATAGACCAGGCGCGGGGCAACAAAAGCCAGGCCAAACTGCGCAAGCGCTCCTCGCTCAAGTCGTACTTTCGGTTTTTGGTGGTCAAAAAGCGGTATCTGGATACCGACCCCGCCATGCATATGGAGGGCCCCAAACTAAAAAAGTCACTGCCCAAATACCTGTCGCTGGAGGAAAGCATGCGCCTGCTGCAAGCCGTCAGGTCAGACCTGTCCTCCAAGCACCGGCAGCGGGACTATGCCATGCTGACGATTTTTTTGAACTGCGGCGTTCGGCTGTCGGAACTGGTGGGAATCAACCTGACCGCCATTGACCGCGACTTCACCGCCATGCGGGTCACCGGTAAGGGTGACAAGGAGCGCATCGTCTACCTCAACGACGCCTGCCGCGCCGCACTGTACGAGTACCTGCAACGCCGGCTGGACCAGTCCCCGAATAAAATGAACACCAAGGCGCTTTTTCTCAGCGGTCGCGACCAGCGAATCAGCAATAAAACCGTTCAGGCCGTGGTCTACAAGTACCTCTCCCGGGCGGGGCTCGGCGGGCGGGGCTTTTCGGTGCACAAGTTACGCCACACCGCCGCCACGCTGATGTACCAGACGGGGGAGGTGGATGTGCGGGTGCTTAAGGATATTTTAGGGCATGAGCAGCTCAACACCACCCAAATCTATACCCACCTGACCGACCGAAACATGCAGGAGGCGGTGGACAAAAACCCCCTTTCCCATGTGGGGACAGAGCGAAAGAAACGATAGCGCGGGCAGCGCTCGTTGCCAGTGCACGCTTCTATTTTCGTCAACAGTATTTACATTTTGCCCGAGATATGTTATCATCAACAGAGAATCAAACCAAGGGGGCTCAGATGAACAAAGAACTACACTGCGCAGAGATGGATGAGTGGGTGGAGACCTTGCGGGCGGGGGAGATGATCTACCTGTCCGGACTGGTCTACACCGCCCGTGACGCCGCGCACAAAAAAATGATGGCGCTGCTGGACGGGGGGCTCCCGTTGCCCTTTGACCTGCGCCGCACAGCGCTTTACTACGCGGGGCCTACCCCTGCCCCGGACGGCTGTCCCATCGGTGCCTGCGGCCCCACCACCTCCAGCCGGATGGACCCCTACCTCCCCCGCCTGTACGCGCTCGGGCTGCGGCTGACCATCGGCAAGGGGGAGCGTTCCCCCGCGGTCTATCAGGCATTGCAGCAGTACGGCGGCGCTTACCTGTCGGCGATTGGCGGGGCGGGTGCCCTCTATGCCCGCCATGTGCGCTCCTGTCGGGAAGTGGCGTTCCCCAAACTGGGCTGTGAGTCGGTCAAGGCGCTCGAGCTGGACCGTTTCCCGCTCTATGTCGCCGCCGACTGTCGGGGTCATACGATTTTTGAAAGGCAAGCGAGATGAAAGAGTTCGGCAGCAAAATCAGGTCGCTGCGCCGGCAGAAGCATCTCACGCAAGAGGAGCTGTCGGGCGGGCAGATCACGCGCAACATGCTCAGCCAGATTGAAAGCGGTCTGGCGACCCCGTCGCTCTCTACCCTGCTCTATTTGGCGGAGCGGCTGGATGTCCCCATTGACTACCTGGTTTCGGATGATGTGGACCTCGGGGCGTACCGGAAACAGCGTCACTTCCCCGCCGTCAAAAAGCTCTTTGCGGCAGGAGAGTACCAGGACTGCCTGCAGCTGGCGGAGGTGCATTTAGGAGACTGGGACGACGATGAAACGGCACTGCTGCGCTGTGAGGCCTCGCTGGCACAGGCCGCCCTCGTCATCAACAACGGCTCCATGTCGCCGGCGGCCCCCCTGCTCGCGGCAGTCAAGGCGTTTGCCGCAAAGACGGTGTATGAGACCCGGCATTTGCTGGCGCGGGCGGAGATTCTGCGAGCGATTGCCGCCAATCCCCAGTCCCCCCGCCTGGAGTTTCAGGAGTCCCTCTATTGCGGCCACCGCAAGGCGGCCATTCATGAGGAGCTCTGGCACTACCTGTCGGACGATGTACAGTACCAATATGAAAACCCCGCCTACGCCACCCATATGAAGGCCAAAAAGCTCCTGCAGGACAACCGCCTGCCGCAAGCCTATGAGCTGCTTTCGGGGATTGAGGAACACAAGACCGACCAAGCCATCAGTGCCTATGTGCTCTTTCGGGTCTACACCGATATGGAAACCTGCGCCAAATCCCTGCGGGACTTTGAGGATGCCTATAAATATGCCACCAAAAGAATGGCATTGCTGTCCGCTTTCAAGTCTTAAAGCAGGGCAGAAGCTTTTCCTTCCCCTCGCTCCCCCTTTGGCGGCGAGGGGGATTTTTGTTGTCTTTGCCTTTCCCTGCAACTTTACGGACGGCAATTTTTCCTTCCTCTTTCTATTGACTGCTGTCAACAAATATGATATAGTAGTGATGTATGGTACCATAGGTTATTTTGGCCGTCCGGTGCCCTACCGGTCTGTCCGGCCTTGTGTCTGACCGTCCGTTTGACGTTTAAAACGGCCGGTGTGCCCGCACGGCGCACCGCACATCAGGAAAGGAAACTTTGCGCGGCAAGCTCTTTTGCCCGCAAATCGGGTATCTGCCTTGGATTCATCTACCACACAAAACGCCTCGCCCGCGGACGGGGTGCGCCCCACTGCGGACGAGATTCGGCAGGCGTTTCATGCCGTCGGCTCGGATGCGACGGCGTTGCTTGATCGGTTGTTTGATGAGAAAACCTTCATTGAAACGGGCGCCTACACCAAGCGCAACCGTTACGCCGGCTCTACCGCCACCCGCGCGGAGGAGCTGGAGGGGGTCATTACCGGCTATGGCGCTGTCCACGGCGCGCTGGTGTACGCATTCGTACAGGACCTCTCCCGGATGGGGGGCGCAGTGGACGATAACCATGCGAAAAAAATTACCGCGCTCTATGAGCTGGCGCTCGCCAACGGTGCGCCGGTGGTGGGGATTTTGAACAGCCGCGGCGCGGATGTGTTCGAGGGCGCGTCCACGCTCTCGGCATACGGTAAAATCATCAGGGCCGTCACTGCCGCCTCGGGTGCGATCCCGCAAATCGCACTGGTCAGCGGCACCTGTACCGGCACTTTGGCGAGTATTGCCGCTCTGTTTGACCTGACAGTCACTACCAAAGATGCACAACTCTATGTGCAAGCTCCCCTGTTCACCGGGGTGAGCGACAACGAGACCGTGGCCTTTTCGGGGGACGAGTCCGAGGCGCTCTCCTTTGTCCGTTCCCTGCTGTCGTACCTGCCTTCCGGAGGGGCGCACGCCATCGCGGTGAAGCCCTGCACCGACAGTGTCCACCGCCTCACCACCGCCGCCCTGTCGGGCGGGATGCGCGCGCTGGTGTCGAATATCGCGGACAACGGACAGCTCATGGAACTGTATCGTGACGCCTCCTCCGCCGTCACGGCCCTGTCCTATATCGGCGGGGTGCGCTGTGGCGTGGTGGGCACCGATGCCTCTGTGGATGAGGGCAGAATTGATGCGGCGGCGGCGCGGAAAATCGCGCGGTTCGTCAGTTTTTGCGACGCTTTCTCCATCCCGGTGCTGACGCTGGTGGACTCCATGGGCGCGGCACTGGACACGCAGCCGAACTTTTCCGCTGCGCTGGCACGGCTGGCGGCCGCCTATGCCTCGGCTTCGGTGCCGACCATCAGCGTGGTGGTGGGACATGCCATCGGCTGTGCGTATATTCTGCTGGGTTCCAAGGCGGTGGGTGCCGACCTGTCCTATGTGCTGGATACGGCCGAGATCGGGGTGCTGCCGGCGGAGTCGGCGGTCGCCTTTGCGTGGGAGTCCCGTATCACCCCCACCCATAGCCGAGAGGCGCTGCAGGATGAATGGCGGCAAGGTCCCTCCTCCGCACTGGCGGCTGCCTCCTGCGGCGAGGTGGACGACATTCTTGCCCTGCCCGAGCTGCGCGCGCGCATCTGCTCCGCGCTGCTCATGCTGGCACAGAAGGGCGAGGCACGGGCGCGCCGACACAGCGTCCTGCCCTTATAGGTGGCGGCCGTGAGCAGTGTTTTGTTACAACAGTTTGCCGTGAGTGCGGCAGTAGCGGAAAGTTGGCATATCTGGCTGATCGTCGCTGCCGCGGTGATTGTGCTCAACCAACTGATACAAATCTTTCAACATTTTCAGAGAGACAAAAAGCCCGCCTCCCCCGCCGGGGTACCCCTGCCGCCGCAAACGAGTGCCCCTGCGGCTCCCTCGGCGTCTGTGACGCCGGCCGGTGAAGAAGAACTCATCGCCGTCATCGCCGCCGCCATTGCCGCGGCTGAGTGTGAACAGCCCGGGCTTCGCTTCCGCGTCGTCTCTTACAGCCGTGTGAAATAAACAAAGAAAAGGAACTGATCATGAAACAATACAACATCACCGTCAACGGCAACACCTACCGCGTGCAGGTGGAGGAAGTAGCGGCAGGCGCGCCCGCTACGCCCGCTGCGCCTGTTGCGCCCGTCGCACCCGCCACCCCGGCACCGGCAGCAACACCCGTTCCAGCTCCGGCAGCACCCGCACCGGCGGCACCTGCCGCACAGGGTAGCGGTCAGGAACTCAAGGCGCCGATGCCCGGCACCCTGCTCGCCGTCCATGTTACCGAGGGACAGGCGGTCAAAAAAGGCGATGTCCTGTTTGTGCTGGAAGCCATGAAGATGGAAAACGACATTACCGCCCCGGCGGACGGCGTGATCAACGGCATTGCCGTCGGCAAGGGCGATGGTGTCAAGACAGGTCAGACGCTTGCCTTCATACGGCCTGCCAACTGAAGAGCGGAAAGGTAGAGGAATATGTCAAAAGTCTTAGTCACCGAAACGGTTTTGCGGGACTCCCACCAGTCGCTGGCTGCCACCAGAATGACCACCGAGCAGATGATACCGGTGCTGGAGAAGCTGGACCGTGTCGGCTACCACTCGCTGGAAGCGTGGGGGGGTGCCACCTTTGATACCTGCCTGCGGTTTTTGGGCGAGGATCCCTGGGAGCGGCTGCGCGTCATTCGCTCTCATGTGAAAAATACCAAGCTGCAGATGCTCTTTCGCGGGCAAAACATTTTGGGATACCGCCATTATGCGGATGATGTGGTGGCATACTTTGTGCAGAAGTCAATTGCCAACGGCATTGACATCATTCGTATTTTCGACGCGCTCAATGATGCGCGCAACCTGGTCACCGCCATCAAGGCGACCATCAGGGAGGGCGGGCATGTCCAGGCTGCCATCTCCTACACCACCTCCCCCGTGCACAACAACCGCTCCTTTGCCGCGTATGCCAAGCAACTGGAGGAGATGGGGGCAAACTCCATCTGCATCAAGGACATGGCGGGCCTGCTCAAGCCCTACGATGCCTATGAACTGGTCAAAATCCTCAAGGAAACCGTGAAAATTCCCATCCAGCTTCACACCCACTATACCTCCGGGCTGGCATCCATGACCCTGCTCAAGGCCATTGAGGCGGGCGTGGACGTGGTAGATACCGCCATTTCCCCCATGGCCATGGGCACCTCCCAGCCGCCCACGGAAGCCCTGGTCGCCGCACTGCAAGACACCCAGTACGATACGGGGCTGGATTTGACCGTGCTGGACGAGGTCAACCGGTACTTCTCCGCCATTCGGGACGAGTACCTGCAAAGCGGGCTGATTGACTCGAAGGTGCTGAAAGTGGACGTGAATGCCCTGATTTACCAGGTGCCGGGCGGGATGCTCTCAAACCTGGTCTCTCAACTGAAAATGGCGGGCGCGTCAGATAAGCTGGGTGAGGTGTTGGCAGAGGTGCCGCGTGTGCGGGCAGACGCCGGGTATCCCCCGCTGGTGACCCCCACCTCGCAAATTGTGGGCACACAAGCCGTCAACAACGTGCTGAGCGGCAAGCGCTATGCCGCCACCACCAAGGAATTCAAGGCTCTCGTGCGCGGTGAGTACGGCAAGTGCCCCGCCCCCATTTCCGACGAGTTCCGCCGGAGCATCATCGGAGACGCACCGGTCATTGACCACCGCCCTGCCGACGACATCCCGCCCGAAATGGAAAACCTGAAAAAGGCGGTCGCACCCTATGCCGAACAGGAGGAGGACCTGTTGTCCTACGCCCTCTTTGAGCAGGTCGCCCTCAAATTCTTTGAGCAGCGCAACCAAAAGAAGTACCGCCTGGACCCCGCCGCCGACGCAAAGGCAGGCGTGCACAGTGTGTAACTGACAGTGCCCCTACGGAGAGGCAGACGCCTCTCCGTAGGGGCACTTCCCTGCCTTGGATGCGGAGGGGGCTCCGATAGACACACCTTCTCGGTGCCGTCCTTGACGCACACCCATTCATCAAAAAAGAAGCCGCTTCTCCGCTCGGATGAAGCGACTTCTTTTTTTGCCTTTCCCGGGGCATCCTCACGCCGCCGCGGCTACCTGAGCACACGACGGCAAAGGCTCTTTTCCCGCTGATAGGTCAACGCTTGTCGTCGGGCGGGTTCTGCTCGCCCAGGAAATCTTTGAGGGGGTCGGTTTGGTAGGTGTCCCGTTGCTTTTCCGCCTCTTCCCGTTCCTTTTCGGTGCGCTCTTTTTCTGCCTGCTCGTTTTCGCGGCGGTTCTTGTCTTCCCGTTGCTTGATCATGGCCGCCAGCTCTTCAATGGTGGCATTCTCGTCCATGAGCGCCTTAAACTGCGCCTCGTCCATGACCTCGTACTGGAGCAGGAACTCTGCCACACGGTGCAGTTTGTCGAGGTTAGCCTGCAGAATATTTTGGGCGACTTGGAAAGCGTCGTCAATGATGCGCTTGATTTCCCGGTCGATTTTGGCGGCGGTCTCCTGTGAGTAGCTCTGCCCGGCGGAGAAATCCCTGCCCAAGAAGATCTCGTCCCCGCTGTGCTCGCCCGCCAGGCACACAGTGCCCAGCTCATCGCTCATGCCGTAGACGGTGATCATCCGGCGCGCCACGCGGGTTGCCATCTTGATATCACTGGACGCCCCGCCTGAGTAGTCATGAAAGACCAGCTGCTCGGCCACTCTGCCGCCCAGCGAAACGGCGATATCCGCTTCCATGTGCTTTTTCAGCTCGTATGCCTGGTCCTTGACCGGCGGGGTCAGGGTGTAGCCGCCCGCCCCCTTGCTGGTGGGGATGATCGAGATCCGGGTGACCGGGTCCTGCCCCGGCAGGTTGTGTGCCACCACGGCGTGACCTGCCTCGTGATAGGCCGTGAGGCGGGTGTCCTCGACGGTACGGCCGGTTTTCTTTTTATCGGTCCCCACGATGACCTTCAGCGTGGCTTCCTCGATCTCCTGCATCCCGATCAGGCTCTTGCCCCGACGGGCGGCGAGCAACGCGGCCTCGTTGAGCAGGTTAGCAAGGTCGGCGCCGGTAAAGCCGACAGTGGTCTGGGCAATCTTGTGCAGGTCCACATCCCGCTGCAGCGGCTTGTTGCGGACGTGCACGCGCAGTATCTCCTCCCTGCCGCGCAGGTCAGGGTAGTTGACAGTGATCTGGCGGTCAAAACGGCCGGGGCGCAAGAGCGCGGGGTCCAAAATATCGGGGCGGTTGGTGGCTGCCATGACAATGACACCTTCCTGGTTGCCAAAGCCGTCCATCTCCACCAGCAACTGGTTGAGGGTCTGCTCCCTTTCATCGTGACCGCCGCCCAGTCCAGCGCCTCTGTGGCGGCCGACAGCGTCTATCTCGTCAATGAAAATGATGCTGGCGGGGTTGCGGCGGGCTGTTTCAAACAGGTCGCGCACCCGGGAGGCACCGACACCGACATACATTTCCACAAAGTCGGAGCCCGAGATGGAGTAGAAGGGGACGCCTGCCTCGCCTGCCACGGCCTTGGCAAGCAGGGTCTTGCCGGTACCCGGAGGGCCGACCAGCAACACACCGCGGGGAATGCGGGCGCCCAGCCGGACAAACTTCTGCGGGTTTCTCAGAAACTCCACGACTTCCTGCAACTCTTCCTTTTCCTCGTCGGCGCCGGCAACATCACGGAACTTAATGGGGTTCTTTTCATTGGAGCCCAGTTTGGTTTTGGCGCGGGAAAAGCTGTTCATGCGCCCGCCGCCCCTGCCGGTTGTCTGGCGAATCATGTAAACATAGAAGGCGATGATGGCGCCAAAGACAATGATATAGGGCAGGTAGACGAGGAACCACGGGGTATCCTTGGGTTCTTCGATATTATATTTCTCAATCAGCCCCAGCGCGTTCTGCTCGCTGGCACGTTCACTGATTTTATCGATCTGAAACTCCCAGGAGATGCGGTACTGGCTGGTTTTGGTCTTGGCTTTGCCGTCCTCCATCTCCCGACGGGCAACCTTGACGGGCGTGCCGTCTTGATACATTTTGATAACGGTTTCTGCCTCGTCCTCATATAAGTAGTCAAATACAATCTGTCCGTTCTCTGTGACGGGGACATAGGAGACGATGGTGAGGTAGTTTTCCGTATCCAGCACAAAACTCTTGACCAGTCCATAGTCAAACAGGTTTTCAAGGTCGCTGTAAGTGAACTCCTCCTCCTTGGGCATCATGTCGGACAAAGACATGGCGGCCACAATGAAGACGACGACCAGCAAGAGGAAAAAAATGATGTTCTTAAAATTCGCTTTCATGCAAGAGACCTTTCATATTCTGAAGTGGGGTTCTGCGGGCGGAGCGGTGGGGGCAGAACCTGCGGGGCATTCAGGAAATTGACGAGACGTTTTGCGCTTGCGGTGCGAGCACGCCGATATACGGCAGTGTCCGGTATTTTTCATTGAAATCCAAACCGTATCCCACCACAAACTCATCGGGAATTTGAATGCCCACATAGTCGGGGGTGAACTCCACCTCCCGGCGCACGGGTTTATCCAGTAAGGTGCAGGTGCGGACACTGCGCGCGCCCTTGAGGGTCAGGTAATTGACCAGGTAGGAAAGCGTGCGGCCGCTGTCCACAATGTCCTCCACAATGAGGATGTCACAGGCGTCAATATCCTTTTTCTGAAGATCCAGATGAATGTTGATGTTGCCTGTGCTTTTGGTCCCGCTCCCATACGAGGATACCTTCATAAAATCAATTTCCAAGGGGGTCTGCAACCGTTTCATCAGGTCTCCCATGAAAACGACCGAGCCCTTCAGAATACCGAGCAAAAGCAGCCTTTTGCCGGGGAGTGCATAGTCACGGTCTATTTCTGCCGCCATGCGTCGGACGATTTTAGCAACCTCTTTTTCACTGATCAGAATCTTTGCGATATCCTTATTCATTGTCTCCTCCGCCCCAGCCATAATATACATGCAGGGCTCTTTTTTCCCCGTTTTGCGGGTCCTCGCGCACCCCGAATCCCGGAATCCACAGGATGCCTCGGTCGTCGCACAAAAGCGGCAGACGGTCTCGCTCGTCCCGGCTGAGCTTCCTGTCGGAAAAGAGGGTCTTGACCTTGCGTGTGATGCCGCCGTATCGGTAGGCATCCCCGTCTTTTCTCTGCCTGACATACAGGGGCCCTTCTATTGTAGCAGAACTTAAGTCGGCATATTTAGCGAGTTTGTAAATATTTGCACTTTTTTCATGAAAATACGGTGTCTTTTCTTCTGTGAGCACCAGCACCGCATCCCTATCGGCCAGTCGGTTCTCCCCCATGCACACCGGCTGGGTGGCGTAACGCTTCTTTTCCCTCGGCTGCTGCGGGCGAAAACAGAGGCGGGTCTGATCCCCATAAGCTTCTATGCCGCCGGGAAAGGCCAGCCGAAAGGGCGCGCGCTCCTGTCCGTTCAAACGAAGCAGGGTGGACAGATGCACCTCCTCGGGCATCCGGGTCCCGCCGCCGCTCCGATACAGGTGCCCCAGAACGCGCAGGGCGAGGGCGGGCGGGAGGGCGGCCAGCTCTGCCCTCGCCATGAAAGTCGTCAGGGCGTGTGCCTGCACATACGCCGCGGCCTGGGACTCAATATAGGCCAGGTCCTCCGACAGATGCCGGCACATCACCGACAGCCCAGACTCCAGGCGTGGATTCAGTTGTTGCAAACGAGGCAATACCTCGTGGCGCAGATAGTTGCGGCGGTAGGACAGGTCCGCGTTGGTCTCGTCCTCCACATAGGCAAGTCCCAGGGACTGCACGGCGGCCAATATATCGGCCTTTGGGACACCGAGCAGGGGGCGAATGATCTGCCCCCTCTGCGGCGGGATGCCGCAAAGACCGCGCAGCCCGCTGCCGCGCACCAGGTTTTGTAGCACGGTCTCGGCCTGGTCGGCGGCATGGTGGGCGGTCGCGACATATTGTAGCGTAGGGTTTGTGCGCAACAGCTCCTCAAAGAGACCATACCGCACATCGCGCGCCACTTCTTCCACCCCGCGCTTCTGCCGGGCGGCAAGGGAGAGGACATTTTCCCGAAACACATGGAGCTTGATGCTTTCTTTGGCACATAAATCGCGGCAGAACTCCTCGTCACGGGTGGCACTCTCTCGAATCATGTGGTTGACATGCACCGCCTGCACGACAAAGTGCAGGGAGTGGGACAGGTGTTTGAGGCAGTGCAACAGCAGCACCGAGTCGGCACCGCCCGACAGGGCGACCAGCATGCCGCGGCAGTTGTCCCGGGTGATCCCCCATGTGTCAAGGGCACGGGAGAGCGCTTGGTAGGCCTTTTGCTTGGTGAGGTTTGTCATGGCGCTCAGTGGGAAGCCTCGTCCAGGGTTCTGAACTTGGTGAACTGCCCGATCCATCCCATTTTGATGTTGCCGGTGGAGCCGTGGCGGTTTTTGGCGACAATGACCTCGGCTGTGTTGGCTTCCATCTCCGAGTTGTCCCCGGTGGTTTCTTTATAGTATTCGTCCCGATACAAAAACATCACGACGTCGGCATCCTGCTCAATGGCGCCCGAATCACGCAGGTCGGACAACATAGGCTTTTTCGAGGTTCTCCCCTCGGGACCGCGGGAGAGCTGGGCACAGCAAATGATGGGGACCCCCAGCTCTTTGGCCATGATTTTGAGGTTTCGTGAGATGTCCGAGACCTCCTGCACGCGGTTTTCAATCCGCCTGCTGCTCTGCATGAGCTGCAGATAGTCCACCACGACCAGCCCTAAGTTCTTGACCCGCCGCAGCTTGGACTTCATATCCATGACCGTGATGCTGGAGGTATCGTCCACATAAATCTCGCACCCCGCCAACTGGCTGGCTGCCTCTGCGAGCCGCTCCCAGTCATTTGCCTTGATCTCCCCGCTGCGCAGCGCATAGCTGTCTACCAGCGCCTCGCTGGACAACATACGGGTCACAATCTGGTCACAGGACATTTCGATGGAAAAGATACACACATTCTTGCGGGTGGCTTTGGCGGCGTTGACGGCGATATTGGTGGCAAAGCTGGTTTTCCCCATGCCGGGGCGGGCGCCGATGAGGAGCAGGTCGCCCTTGGACATTTGCACCAGCACCCTGTCCAGCCCCGAAAAGCCGGTCCTGATGCCGGTCAGATCCGACTTGTTCTCGGACAGCTTGACGATGTTTTGATACACGCCGCCAATGATCTCTTTGATATGGCGAAGGTTTCCGCTCCCCCGCTTTTCCGACAGGTCAAAAAACAGTTGCTCGGCACGATCCAGCAGCTGGACGGCACTTCCCTGCTCCGAGTAAGCGGCGGCGGACACCTCGTCACAAATCCCGATTAGCTTCCGCAACAGGGACTTTTCATGCACAATTTGCGCGTAGTCCTTGACATTGGCGGCGCTGGGCACAATCTCGGCGATATGCGCGATGTATTGCGTGCCGCCCGCCTCGTCCCGCACGCCCTCCTGGACCAGCGTATGGATCAGCGTCACCACATCAATCTTTTTGCTCAGCAAAAACATCTCTTGCATCGCCGCGTAAATGAGCCGGTGTTCTTCCACAGCAAAATCATCGGGCGAAAGCATCCCCGCCAGTGCTTCAAAACACTCGGCGGGCTTGATCAGAATCGACCCGAGCACCGCCTGCTCCGCCTCAACTGACATTGGCAGTTTTCTTGTGAAGTCGCCATCCATGGTTTTTCTCCGTCTTGTTTCAATTTTGCGCTTGCCGCGGGTGCTTACGCTTGTTTCGCCACCGTCACATGAAGGGTGGCGCTGACTTCCTCGTACAGCTTGATTTTTAGTTCATAACGCCCAAGCGCCTTGATGGGGGTGTCGATGGTGATTTTCCGCTTGTCCACGACGAGCTTGTGTTGGCACTCCATCGCCTCGGCAATGTCCTTGGTGGTCACGGCGCCATACAGCTTGCCGTCCGCGCCCGGATTGGCGTATACCGTGACCTCTGCGGCCTCTATCTGCGCGGCGAGCGCGGCGGCGGCGGCGCGCTCTTCCTCCAGTTTGAACTGCTTGGATTCCTGCCTGCGTTTCATCTCATTGATGGCTTTGGTATCGGCCACAATGGCCAGCTTCTTGGGCAACAAAAAGTTCCGGGCATACCCTTCCGATACCTCTATCATCTGGTCCTTTTTGCCCTGTCCCTTGACATCGGTTACAAGAATGACTTTCATGTCTGACTCCTCCGTTCCATGGCATGGTGTATACACTGCTTGCGAGAGATCTTTTACTCGCGTTGATCGATATATTTGTCAATCCCGTCTTTGAGAAGGGCGACGGCGTCCTTCATGGGCATGGCGGGCAGTTGCGCGCCTGCCGCGTCAAAGTGCCCCCCGCCCCGCAGCCCCTCTAAAATGAGCTGCACATTGATTTTGCCACTCGAGCGGGCGGAAATATGGATGGTATCCTCGATACTCACCAGCGCAAAGGAAGCGTCCACCTGCTTGACATCCAGCAGTTTATCGGCGGCCTTGGCGGCAATCACCCGATAGGTGGCGTCGGTATTGTCCTGGCAGTACGCGATGGCGATATGGTCCCGGTAGAGGATGACATTGCCAAAGAAGCGCGCCTCTTTGGTGAGGTCGTCAAGCTCCGAGCGGTAGAGATCAATCGCCTCCGCAGAACCCGCTCCCTGCCCACGCAAAAACTGGGCGGCGGCGAAAGTACGGGGGCCGGTATTGCGCGAAAACTGCTTGGTGTCTAAGATGATACCGGCATACAGCAGCTCTGCCTCCTCTTTGCGCAACCCCCTGACATTCAGCCCAAACTCCAAAAACTCGGTGACCAGCTCGGAGGCCGAGGAGGCGGAGGGGTCAATGTGCGCCAGCTTGACGACGGAGGGCAGCTCGGCGGGTTGGATATGGTGGTCAATCACCACCACCGACCCAGCCAACGGTACCAGCTCGGGGGCCTCCAGGTGTTCAAAGTTGTTGACATCCACAATGAGCAGCAAGGTGTCCTTGGTAACAAGGGAAGCCGCCTTGGAGTCCTTGATAAAGATATCCTTGTACTCGTCCATGGCCAGCGCCATCTTGAGGGATTCGGTGATATTCTGATCCTTCTTGTTCAGCACAATGTTCACCTTGGTCCCGCACATCCGCGCAAACTTGGCCATCCCGATCGAGGCGCCGAACGAGTCATGGTCTGCCCAGCGGTGCCCCATGATGAGCACATGCCCGGCGCGGGCAATCTCGGCACAGAGCTGGGTGGCGAACACCCGCGCCTTCACATTGGTACGCTTATACACCGAACGGGTACGGCCGCCGTAAAACTCAAGGCCGTCATCGGTCTTGTAGACCACCTGGTCCCCGCCGCGCTGCATGGCCAGCTCGTGCGCCATCATGGCTGCCCGCTCGCGTTCCGCCAGCGAACCGCCCACGCGGGCAATCCCCATGGAAACGGTCATGGAAATGCCGTCCCCCACACGGGTGGAGCGGATCTCGTCCAAAATGGAAAACCGGTCCTCCATGCAGGCGGTGACATGCTTGGTCTCTAAGAGCATGATGTACTTGTCATTGTCATACTGACGCAGGATGGCATTGGTTTTGATCGCCCACTTCTTGAGCTTGTTATCCACTTCCAAAATGGCATCGTTGGTCTTATCCTGCGCGTACTGGTTCACCTCCTGCACGTTGTCAATCGAGATGAACCCGACCGCCGCCCGGTCGTCATAGTACTTTTGGTTGGCGAGCTTCAGCTCGGTATGGTCGTGCAGGGTCAGGAAAAGATACCCACGCTCACCCGAATCCACCGGCAGGGCACTCACCGAAAAGCTCCCCTCCCCGAGGGTGACCCGTTTCTGCGGGTCGTGCAGCGGCAATAGCGGGGTGATATCCGTCCCCTGCTCTATCTTGTCGGCTCCGATGGTCTGCACGGCCTTGTCGTTGTACCATACCAAAATGCCCTTTTGATCGCAAATCAGCAACGGGCTGTCGAGTCGGGCGACCCATGTGCCCAGCGGGCTGACCAGCAACTGGCTGAGCGAGTGGTCCGGAGTGGCGCGTTCGCGCCGCAGTCGGTACACGGTAAACCAGACCACAGCAAAAACATATAAAGCGGGCAACACGGTGACGGCTATCCACTTACCGACCGGAATGAACGCGTACCAAATGGCCAGAAGGGCTACCGCCCCCCAGCCGATAAGCAGGTAAACCATCAGGTCTTTAAGTGTGGCAATGCGATGCATGCCCGTCTTCATCGCGGTTTGTTTGTCTTTCATCAATTGTTGCGCGGCAACACGCAATCCTCCTTTTTCTTGATGCCTGTCGGCAACGGAAAAATAATCAAAAATTATTATACCACAAAACATCAAGAATGTAAAGCTCCCCCCAAAAGTTTCTTGGCAGGGGGCGGAATTGCCGAATGGGGCTTGCATTGGCGTCATTTGTGGTGTAAAATGGGTGTATTGGAACAGACAGGAGGGGGACCATGCGACAAGTGACTCTGAACAGTTCGATCAAAAGCCTGGGCGGCATCGGGACGGCGCGCGCGGCGGCACTGGCGCGCCTGGGCATTCATACGGTCCGGGACCTGCTGTACCACTTCCCCCGTGCGTATGAGCACCGCGGCCTGGTCAAGCCTCTGGCGGAGGGGATGGACGGCCAGCGGGCCGCCTTTGTGCTGACTGTGATGACCGAACCGCGCAGTGCCCCCACGAAAACCGGCCTCCGCCTCTGTACCTTTCGGGCGGGGGACAGCTCCGGCACGGTCGAGGTGGTGTTCTTCAACCGCGACTATGTGAAGGACATTTTCCATGTGGGCGGTGTCTTTCGCTTCTGGGGAGTGCTGAGCCACAAGAACCGGGGCTACCAGCTCGCCTCCCCGCAGTTTGAGGCGGTGCTGCCCAATCAGGCGCTACCCGACTATGTCTCCCTGTACCCCCTGACCGAGGGACTGTCCCAAAAGGTGCTGGCGTCCTTAGTAAACGCGGCGCTGGGTGCGGTACTCCCCTCCCTCTCCGACCACCTGCCCGAGTCGGTCCGGCTGGCATACCGGCTCCCCGCCCTGTCGGTCGCCCTGCGGGACATCCACGCCCCCACAGACAGTGCCTCTCTCGGACGCGCCCTGCGCCGGCTGATGTTTGATGAAATCTTCACCTTTGCGCTGGGCATTGCCATGACCAAGCAGATGCAGAGCCGCACCCGCGCGCCGGCATGCGCGCCCTGCTCCCTCCGGCCGCTCTTGGAAAGACTGCCCTATGAACTAACCGAGGCGCAAAAGCGGTCGGTCAATGAGCTATATAAAGACATGACCGCACGGGAGCGCGACGGCATGAACGCCGGGATGCGCCGCATCCTCATCGGGGATGTGGGCAGCGGTAAGACCGTCTGCGCCGCCATCGCCCTCTATATTGCCGTGCAGAGCTGCCTGCAAGGCGCTCTGATGGTGCCCACCGAAATTTTGGCACGGCAGCATTTTCAGGATTTATCCGCCCTGTTTGAGGGGCTGGGCATACGGGTGAAGCTTCTGACCGGTTCCACTTCTGCCAAGGAAAAACGCGCGATTTATGCCTCTTTGCAGGGCGAAGGAGAGCCGATACAGGTTATCATCGGCACCCATGCGCTGCTCAGCGATAAGGTCGTGTTTGACCGGCTGGGCGTGACCGTCACCGATGAACAGCATCGGTTCGGCGTGTTGCAACGCGCCGCCCTCACGGGCAAGTGCGATGCCTCTCACCTCTTGGTCATGAGCGCCACGCCTATCCCGCGCACCATGGCGCTTGCCCTGTACGGCGACTTGGCTGTCTCTCACATTGACCAGATGCCGCCGGGCAGAAGTCGGGTAGACACCTTTTTGGTGAACGAGTCCTACCGGGAGCGCCTGCACGCCTTTATCGGCAAGCAGGTTCGGGCGGGCGGACAGGTCTATATCGTCTGCCCCTCCATCGAGGACAGAAAAACAGAGGAGGAGGACGAGGAGTCCATCCCGCTGCAGGACTTTGCCTCTGCCGCCGCCGAGGAGGAACGCCTGCCGCTGAAAAGTGCGGTGAGGTATGCCGAGCATCTCCGCGAACAGGTATTTCCCGAGTTTCGCGTTGAGCTGCTCCACGGCAAAATGAAGGCCGCCGAAAAAGAGGCGGCGATGCAGGCGTTTGTCAGCGGAGCGGTGCCCATCTTGGTCTCTACCACGGTGATTGAGGTGGGGGTCAATGTGCCGAATGCCACGTTGATGATTGTGGAGAATGCTGAGCGGTTCGGCCTGTCCCAGCTGCACCAGTTGCGCGGGCGCGTGGGGCGCGGACAGCGCAAATCCTACTGCGTGCTGGTCTCCGACACGCAAAACGAACGCTCACGGGCACGGCTGGCGGTGATGCAGTCCACCTATGACGGGTATGAGATCGCCGAGCGGGATTTGGCGATCCGCGGGCCCGGCGACTTTTTGGCGTCCGCCTCGGACAGCACCATGCGGCAAAGCGGCGGGCTCTCCCTGCGCCTGGCGCATAATTGCCAGGATACAGAGCTGTTTTCCCAGGCCTTTGCGGCCGCGGCACAGCTCATAAGGGAGGACCCGTCCCTGTCCCTGCCCGGGCACATCGATTTGTTGCGGCAGGTCAAACGGCTGTTTGCCTTCCGACAATCCACCATTTCATAACACGCCCCCGCACTCGCCACCAAGGACAACCCAACAAGAGAGCAACGAGGTATCCGCATGAACCAACCATTGGCTGACAAAATCCGGCCTTCCACCCTTGACGAGGTGGTGGGACAGCCGCATCTGGTAGGCCCGAACGGCATGATCCGAAAAATGCTGGCGCTCGGCCGCACCGGCAACATGATCTTCTTCGGCCCGCCCGGCACGGGAAAAACCACCGTGGCGAAAATCGTCGCCGCGCAGTCGGATATGACGCTCTACCAGCTCAATGCCACCACCGCGTCCCTGTCGGATGTGAAGGAAGTCATCGCCTCCACCGACAATGTTTTTGGCGCGGGCGGGGTACTGCTCTACCTCGATGAAATCCAGTACTTCAACCGCAAACAACAACAGTCGCTGCTGTCCTATATGGAGGACGGGCGGGTGACGCTGATCGCCTCCACCACCGAAAACCCCTACCTCTACATTTACAGCTCCCTGCTCTCCCGTTCGTCCGTGTTTGAATTCAAGCCGGTTGCCCCCGAGGACTGCGTGCCCCTGCTGCGCCGAGCGCTGCAAACCCTGCGCGACGAGTTTTCCCGGGAGGTCGGCGCGAGCGACGAGGTCCTGCTCCGTATCGCCCGGCGGGCGGGCGGAGATGTGCGGCGCGCCATCGGCATTTGTGAAAACGCCTACTACGTGGCGGACGGGGAGATCACCGAGGAAACTGTGGCGGGCCTCTCCCCCGCCGTCGGGGGGCACTTTGACCGCAACGACACGGTGCACTACGACCTGCTCTCCTGTCTGCAAAAGTCCATTCGGGGTTCCGACCCGGATGCTGCCATCTTTTATCTCTCGAAATTGTTGGCAGGCGGCGACCTGCTCTCGCCTTGCCGACGCTTGCAGGTCATTGCCAGCGAGGATGTCGGCCTTGCCTGGCCGCTGGCACCGGTGCTGACGCGCGCTTGTGTGGAAAGCGCCAAAGACCTGGGACTGCCGGAGGGAGCCATCCCCTTGGCCACCGCCACCCTGGCGCTTGCCACCGCCCCCAAATCCAACTCGGCGATAGCCGCCTATGAAAAGGCGCTGCGCGACGCCCAGGCCGGCTTGGGGGTCTCCGTCCCCGAGCCCCTCAGCCCGCCCCTCTTTCGCGGGTACAAGTACCCCCATGACTACCCCCTGCACTATGTCAAGCAGCAGTATCTGCCCGATGATTTGTCCGGGAAACAATACTATACCTTTGGCGACAACAAGACCGAACAGGCCGCCAAAGCCTACTATGAGACGATCCGCTCCGCGCTGTCCCGTGACCCTTCCGCGGAAAAGTAACCCTTCCCTGCGCCAAGCAAAAGAGCAGGCAGGGCGTATGATGTAGAAATCCTGGAAACGGGGATGTGCCATGAACTTATGGGAGAGACGACCGCTCTGTGTGGCGCTGCTTGCCTTTCTGGCTGCCACAGTCCTGTGCGCTTTTGCGCCTGCGGCAGTGAAAGTGGCGGGCGGCCTCCTCTTTGCCGCGCTGTTTGCGGCGGCATGGCTCCGGCGGTGCAGACGGGGCACCCTGCGCCTGTCCTATCTGCTCTGCTCGTTTGCGCTGGCAGTGGCGTGCTTCTCGTCCTACCTGGGGCTTGACAGACAGATGAACCGTCTGGGGAAAGAGAGCGCCCTGCTGTCCGTCACAGTCCGGGTAGAGGAGATCACCTACCAAAACGCCGCCCTGACCTACCTATACGGCACCATCACCGAGGCGGATGGGGCGCCGTGCAGGGTCAGGGCGGCGTTTGACTTGAAGGGACCGGGCGGGATGGCGGTCGGTGATGTGTTCACGGCAGAGGCCGTGGTGCAGCCGATTGACCAAAGTGACGAGTTGCGCAGCTACTATTACGCCCGGGGTTATTTTTATCAGGCAACGGTAGAGGGGTCCCTCTCCGTGACGGGACAGCAACACACCCTGACACACCGCTTGACTGCCCTGCGGCAACGGGCCTCGTCGGTCCTGACAGATGCCGTAGAGGGAGAAGCCGGCGCCTTTATGAGCGCGTTGCTGCTGGGCGAGCGGCACCTGCTGGACGGGCAAACCCCGCTCTCGTTTCGGCGGCTGGGCATCAGCCATATGCTGGCGCTCAGCGGACTGCACCTCACCACCCTGACCATGGGACTGCACCTGCTGCTGCGCCGCTTGCGCCTGCCCAAGGGGGGCATGCTGATCCTCACCGCCCTGTTTGTTCTTTTTTACATGGCGCTCACCGGCTTTTCTTTCAGCATCCTGCGCTCGGGCATCATGTCGCTGCTACTGATTTTATCCTTTCTCTTTGCCAAACGGGCGGATTCTCTCACCTCCCTGCTGGTGGCGGCGACCCTCATTTGCCTCCTCTCCCCGTATGCCGTTTATGACTGGGGCTTTTGGCTGTCCGCCGCGGCGGCCTTTGGCATTTTGATTGGGACCATGGCCTTCCCGCTCCCTACCAAGCCAAAAAGGCTGGGGGGAAAGCTGTTTGGCTACTTCTTGCTCTATCCTTTCGCCATCACGTCTTTTGCCGCCTGTTTGACTCTGCCGGTGGTGGCGGTGGCGTTCGGTGAGTTCTCCCTGTTTTCCCTGCCGGCCAATCTCCTGCTGGCCCCCTTGGTCCAGTGGTATCTGCTGGATGCCCTGCTGGTGTTGCTCTTGGCTCCCGTACCCTACCTCGGCGTGTTGCCGGCATGGGTGGGGCAATGGTCCGGGGAGCTGATCCTGCGGCTGATCCGGGAGCTGGCGTCGGTGCCGGGGATTCTGATCCGAATTGATTTTCCCGAGACGGTGGGACTGTTGTTTGCGGGGCTGGTGCTGATCTTTTTGTATGTCTCCCTGCCCCGTTTCCCCAACAGGAGGCTGGCACTGTACGGGATGGTGCTCCTGGCGGCACTCTCTCTCTCGCTGGGGGTGCGCGCGCTGGTGCGCCATGGGCAATCTGCCGTGGTTTATCATGAGGAAAAAGAGGCTTCTTTCCTGTTGGTGAACGAACACGGGCGACTGCATGTGCTCGATTTGAGCGACGGGAGCAAGCAGACGGCGTATGCGGCATCCGACGCCGTCAGGCAAAGCGGGGTTTGCGAGATTGAGCGATATATCCTTACCCACTACCGCATGAACACGGGCGCCATGCTAGCCAAGCTCTTTGCCGGCCGCAAGGTGTTCGAGCTTTACCTGCCCATACCGGAAAGCGCAGATGCCGTCTTCGCGGCGGCGTCGGTGGTCGCCGCGGCAGAGGCGGCAGGGGTGCGGTATGTCTACTATGAGGATTTCGAGGCCATTCCGCTGGGGGACACGACACTGCATATCCTCTCGGGCAAGCCCGGCTTGGTACTGGTGCGATGCGGACAGACAGAGCTCGTGTATGTCGGCCGCGGATTTGACTTTGGCCGGTCCGTACCGGGGCAAGTTCTGCTCACCGGTGCGGAGGTGGTGATTTTCGGAGCGGTGGGCGCGGCAGGACCGCCGCCCCCTGCCGTCCCCCTCCCCTCCCTGCACACCGTCCTGTTGGCGGACAAACAGGTGCTGCCCTACGAGCCCTTTCTCAGCGCACAGGATGAGCGCGTGAGCGTCATCTACCGCCCGACCCGCTATGTCGTGCGTGCAAAACCGTAGCGAACCTCTCGGCACCGGGAGCCGTCCGCGCCGCCAAATTCAGAAACAACAAAAATCCACTCACAAGCCGTCCGGACAGACGGTTGAGTGGATTTTTGATCCGGTGCGAGCCTGATCCGCATACCGCAGGGGGCGCTTCACCGCCCGTTTTTACACATTGAAGCGGAACAGCACCACATCCCCGTCCGCCATGACATACTCTTTGCCCTCGGAGCGGTACTGTCCCTTTTCTTTGGCGGCTTGCAGGTTGCCGGCATGCACGAGGTCGTCAAAGGCGACTACCTCGGCGCGAATGAACCCGCGTTCAAAGTCACTGTGGATCTTCCCGGCTGCCGCCGGGGCTTTGGTGCCCTGCCGGATGGTCCACGCCCGGACTTCCTTGGGACCGGCGGTCAGAAAACTGATCAGGCCGAGGAGACGATAGCCGGCCTTGATGAGCTTGTCCAGCCCGCTCTCGGCAATGCCCAAATCGGCGAGAAAAACTGCCTTTTCCTCCCCCTCCAGCTCGGAGAGTTCGGCCTCAATCTGGGCACAGACCGCCACGATCTCCGCCCCCTCCCGCTCGGCCAGCGTGCGCAGCTTACGGTAATTTTCATTGGACTCATACCCGCCCGCCGCCTCCGCTTCGGAGACATTGGCAAGATAGATGATGGGTTTGAGGGTCAGCAGGCGGGCGTCCGCCAGCCGCTCGGCTTCCTCGGCACTCAGGGAGAGTGTGCGGGCGCACTGCCCCTCCTCCAGCGCCGCCTTGACCCGCCCGAGCAGCTCGACATCCTGCTGCAGGGACTTGTCGGTGCGGGCGGCTTTGACGGTCCTGTCTATGCGGCGCTCCAACATATCCAGATCGGCCAGGATCAACTCTAAGTTAATGGTCTCCACATCACGCACGGCATCTGCCACCCCGTCGACATGAATGACATGCTCGTCCTCAAAGCAGCGCACCACATGCACCACGGCGTCCACTTCCCGGATATGGGACAAAAACTGGTTGCCCAGCCCCTCGCCCTTGGACGCGCCCCGCACCAAGCCCGCAATATCCACAAACTCGATAAAGGCAGGGGTGTATTTTTCCGGGTGATACAGGGAGGCAAGAAAATCCATCCGCGGGTCCGGCACGGTGACAATGCCCACATTGGGCTCGATGGTGCAAAACGGGTAGTTGGCGGCCGGCGCGCCCGCGCTCGTCAATGCGTTAAAAAGGGTACTTTTGCCCACATTGGGCAGCCCGACAATTCCTACTTTCATTATTCATCCTTTGTTGTTTGATGGTCTGCCGCCGCGGCAGCGCTGTCTTGACGGTTGACGGTAAAAGAGCAGCCGGTGAGGGCTGCCCCTTGCCTTGACGGCATCACTCCACGCCGCAAGACCTCAAAATCTGCTCGAAAATGATATAGTGGCGCTGGATGATCTCGTTGAACTTGCCCCCGTCATACTCGCCCAGTCCCTGCCCTGATTCCAGTGTGGCCGCGATGCCGCCGCAAATGTGGTGGATGGCAGAGGCCAGGTTGAAACGCGAGGGCGCCTTTTGATCCTTTTTCGGCACATAGGGATAGGCGCGGAACTTCAGTCCCTTCGCCAAACAGGCATCCTTAATGGCGAATGACAGCTTCTCCAGGTCCTCGTAGACAAAGGGGGCGACATACTCGGTGTACAGGAAGTAGGCGCTCTCATGGGGACAGCCGTGCAGCAACAAGGTGAAGTCGGGTGCCTCGTCGTCGACGAGCTGCATGAGGGCGCGGGTCTCCTCCGCCATGGGCAAAAAGAAGTTGTCATGCATGAAGTTGACGCCGTCGTCGTTGAAGTACGCGCCCAAATGGTCCGCCGCATCCTTGATGGGGTGAACGCTTTTACAGCCCGGCCAGTTGCAGGGAGAGCCGTCCTTCCAGGTCCCCTGCCCGTAGTAGTGCATTTGCTCCTCGGTCTGCCCCACCATGGAGTCCAGCGGTTGGCGGGCGCGGCCGTCGGGGTTGCAGATGGGGATCAGAATCAGACGCGCCTTTTGTTGCGCCACCAGCTCGGTGAAAAAGGCATAGGGCTGGTTTTGATAGTCGGTGCCGGTCTCGAGTAGCCGGATGAGGTTCATGATGGAGGCAGTGCCCTCCAGCTCCTGGGCGTGAATCCCACCGACCAGCAGCACCACCGGCCGCTTCCCCTCTTTATTTGCATAGTACCGGGTATCGAGCGCGCCGCAGGCAGAGTTATAGTTGGCAGTTCTGCCGAAGTCCTCTTTTTCGCCGTAGCTCACATACATCACGTCCCGGCCGCCCGCGGAGGTGCAGAGCTTTTTGACCTCGCCCTTTTTGACCCGGGACAGGGCCTCCGCCACATCGGTCTGCTTGGTACGCCAAAAGTCAGGTGTCAACATGTCGCCACTCCCGTTTCTCATTTTTGTCAGCAAAGGCGGTTGGTGCTCTTTCACTGCCCTGCCATGTTTCCCCTTGGGGTTTTCCGGCTTCATTATACTACACGAAAATGCCCCTGTCAAGGCAAGGGTGGCCTGTTTTTTCTCTCATCTTTGCGCCCCGAATGCTCCCCGCAAACTCCACCGGGGGATTCACTTTGAGATTTTGCATTTTCAAGTTTATTTCCAAAAAAGCCGTCTCCGCTCTTGACAAGCCATGCTTTGTGTGGTACTATGAGTCGTTAGTATGGGTTTTATGAATAACCCTGCTCCTTGCCACTTGCAGTGGCCATATGACCATAAGGAGGTGTATTTCAGTATGGAGAAAAAACTTTGTTCTTATGAAGTTTTGTACGCAGTGAACGCGACCTTGCCCGAGGAGTCGATTCGCGCACTCGTAGAAAAGTTCAACACTCTGATCGCCGAGAACGCAACTGACGTGACGGTAGACGAGTGGGGCAAACGTCGGCTGGCTTACCCGATTCAGGACGTGAATGACGGGTATCTGCTGAACGTTTCCTTTAAGAGCGAAACTTCTTTCCCTCGCGAGCTGGAGCGTCAGATGCGGATTGCCGATGGTATTCTGCGCGTCATGATCACTCGAAAGACAGCGACTGCGAAGGCGGAAGAAGTCCCCGCGGCGATGCCTGCGGAAGCTGAAGCAGAAGAAACGACTGCCCAGTAATTCCCCCCAGATGCCACACACAAGGAGGCGACAGTATGGCAAGTTTTAATAAGGTGATTCTGGTTGGCAACTTAACCGCCGACCCCGAGTTGAAGCAAACGCAAAGCGGCATTTCCGTATGCCACTTTTCCATCGCTGTCAATCGGCGCTCTTCTCGCGAAGATCAAGGACAGCCTTCCACAGATTTTTTCAACATTGTTGCCTGGCGCCAAACCGCCGAATTTGTCGCACGCTATTTCAAAAAAGGCCGCCCCATTTTGGTTTCCGGTCGGTTACAGAACCGAAACTGGACAGATAAAGACGGGCAGAAGCGCTATGCCACCGAGGTGGTCGCAGACGAGGTGACCTTCTCAGACAACAAGTCTGACTCGACCGGCGGCGGCACGTACACGCCCGGTGCCTATGGCGCCCCGGCCATTTCAAACTCCCCCGCTAATTTTGAGGAAATTCCCGACGACGACAGCCTGCCCTTCTGATGGGCACGCCGCTTGTCCCCGGCACTGCCTGACTCACGGCAGTGTACAGGCTATGACTTGGTGAGTCAGAAAGGTGATTGGTGTCTGTTTTATGGACAGAAATGCGACTCCGCGTCCCGCACGCCCTGCACGCCCCATGATGCACAGAAAAAAGAAAGTTTGCGCTTTCTGCACAGATCATATCGCTGAAATCAACTTTAAGGACATTCCCCGTCTCAGAAAGTTTATTTCCGAGCGCGCAAAAATTCTGCCCCGCCGCGTGACCGGTACTTGTGCGAAACACCAGCGCGAGCTGACCCTTGCGATCAAGCGTGCGCGTCAGGCAGCCCTGCTTCCCTTCGTATCCAACTAAGGCTGCCGGGTGCTCGTGCCCTCCCTTTTGGGGCAGTGGCATAAACCCACCCGCAAACCATACCGCCGCCACTTCCTTCCCGGAAGTTGCGGCGGTTTTTTCATGCTTTTGTGAGCAGCGGGCGGCTGTCGGATGGCGAAAGCCTGCGCCGGGGCGGCGCAGGCTTTCAGGAGCAAAAGTAACTGATCCCTTCCCCCAGCTCCTCCAGCTGCTGTTGGTAGTACTCCAGCTCGGCGCGGCTGAGCGGCCCTTGCAGGACCGTCCCCCACTCCTCGATCACCTCATCCAGCCCGTTCAGGGTGACCTCCAACGTATCAATATCCTCCTCCAGCTCCAGCGTCCTGCCCGACTCCTCTGCCTCCGGGCTCTGCAACTGGTCAAGGATGTATTCCTGCTCAATCAACACCTGGTGAATGATATATCGCGCCTCCTCCAGCAACCCTTGCGTCGTGCCGAGCTCCAGGGTGCCGACCAGGGCAGACGCCGCCTGTTCAATGGCCCTGGTGGCCTTTTTGATCTCTCGTCTTTTTTTCTCAAGCATCCATGACTCCTTTTTGTCCGGCAAGCCGTGCCGGCTCGCGGACAGATGGTTTTACTATATCCTATTCAACAAGTCACAGACTGCCACAGGCGACGCCCCTGCCACCCCTTTTTCGACAAAAAAAGACTGCACCGAAAGGTGCAGCCCTGGGGGGATTCACGCCATATGATTGAGCTTCAAGGTGATCTGACTCTTTTTGCGGGCGGCCGCATTCTTGTGCAAAATGCCGTGCCCGACAGCCTGATCGATTCTCTTGACGGCCAGCGTGTAGGCGGCAACAGCGTCCTCTTTCACGCCTGATGCCACCGCCGTATCAAACTTTTTCACAATCGTTTTCAAGCGGGTCTTGAGCGCCTTGTTCCGAAGAGCCTTGCTGCGGTTAATCAGCACACGCTTCTTAGCCGACTTAATGTTAGCCATAACATACCTCCAAAAAATTTGAATTGCAGTCACTGTTCACGAAAAAAAACCCTACAGCACCTGAGAGGGGTATGCGTTCAGACTTTTTTCGAGGTACATGCTACATCTTTCATATGCAATTACATATTTTAGCACAGCATTCGCATAAAAGCAAGTCCTTTTGCGAATTTTGCAAAAAGAATCTGTTTTAGGCAACGGAAACCAAACCGCCCCCGCAAGGCGTCCCGATTGTTTTTTGAAAGCTATTGACAAACGGCAAGTGCTGTGGTATACTTGTAAAGTAATTTACTTTACACATCAAGCAAGGCGGTGTGGGTGTGTTCGAAAAAGATTTGCGTATCGGGTACCTGCTCGATTTTTACGGCGAGGTGTTGCCGCCGCGGACCCGTGCCATGCTCAAACTCTACTATGAGGAGGACTTGTCGCTGTCCGAGATGGCGGAGCGCGAGGGGATTTCCCGACAGGGGATCCGCCACCTTGTCAAGCGTGGCGAGCAGGAGCTGTTGATGCTGGAGCGCGGGCTCGGACTGGCACAGCAGTTCACCGCCCTGCGCTCTGCCGCCGAGCGCCTGCATACCCTGTTGCCCCAGCTCCGCGCGGCGCAGGACCCGCGTATGGTCGCCCTGGCGGAGGAGGTCAGGCTCTGCCTGCAGGTCATTTTACAGAAACAGTCAGCCAGCGAAGGAGGAGAACTGCTTGTTCCAGAGCTTAACCGATAAATTAATGGGGGCGCTGAAGCGCTTTCGCAATAAAGGCAAGCTGACCGAGGCGGATGTCAGAGAGGGCATGCGCGAGGTCAAACTGGCACTGCTCGAGGCCGATGTCAACTTCAAGGTGGTGCGGGAGTTTGTCAACGCCGTCACCGAGCGGGCGGTCGGCAGCGCGGTGCTGGAGAGCTTGCTGCCCGCCCAGCAGATTGTCAAAATCGTTCATGAGGAACTGATCAAATTGATGGGCGGCGAGTCGCCCAAACTGGAAATTTCCCCAAAACCGCCCACCGTGGTCATGCTGGTGGGCCTGCAAGGAGCGGGCAAAACCACCCATTGCGGTAAAATTGCCGCGATGTATCAAAAGAAGGGCAAGCGGCCCCTGTTGGTCGCCTGCGACGTCTACCGCCCCGCCGCCATTGACCAGCTCCATATCGTGGGGGAGAGCGCGGGCATTCCGGTCTTCTCCATGGGCAACAAGGTCTCCCCGCCCGACATTGCAAAGGCCGGTGTGGAGCACGCCAAAAAGAACGGGTACGACATGGTCTTCATTGATACCGCGGGACGACTGCATATCGACGAGGCGCTCATGGAGGAACTGCACAAGATCAAGAAGCTCACCGACCCCACGGAAATTTTGCTGACCGTGGACGCCATGACCGGTCAGGACGCGGTCAATGTGGCAAAATCCTTCAATGACCTGCTCGATATATCCGGCGTGGTGCTCACCAAGCTGGACGGCGACACCCGCGGCGGCGCGGCGCTCTCGGTGCGCTATATCACCGGCAAACCCATCAAGTTTATCGGCACGGGCGAAAAGCTGGATATGATCGAGCTGTTCCACCCCGACCGCATGGCCTCCCGCATTTTGGGGATGGGGGATGTGCTATCCCTGATTGAAAAGGCGGAGCAGGCGTATGACCAGAAGCAGGCCGCCGAGCTGGAGCAGAAGATGCGGGAGGCGTCCTTTACGCTGGACGACTTCCTCACCCAGATGAAGCAGCTCAAAAAGATGGGCAACCTGGAACAACTGGTGTCCATGATCCCGGGCATGAGCGCGGGAGCGATGAAAGATATGACCGTGGATGAGCGGCAAATGGCGCACACCGAGGCCATCATCCTGTCCATGACCCCCGCCGAACGCTTCAATCCGTCCGTCATCAACGGCTCGCGACGCCGCCGTATTGCCGCGGGTTGCGGACAGACGGTGGAGGATGTCAATAAACTGCTGCGTCAATTTGAGCAGATGAAAAAAATGATGAAGCAGTTCTCGTCCATGGGCAAGCGGGGCATGAAGCTGCCCGGCATGGGACGGGTCAAATTCCCGACGAACTAAAAATAAAAATATTTTTTGGAGGAAAAAACAAATGGCAGTCAGAATCAGACTCAGAAGAATGGGGGCAAAGAAAGCGCCCTTTTACCGTGTGGTGGTGGCGGACAGCCGCTCGTCCCGTGACGGCAAATTCATCGAGGAGATCGGTTACTACAACCCGATGACCGACCCGGCGCAGATCAATATCGACGGCGAAAAAGCAAAGAAATGGATCAGCCAGGGTGCGCAACCCAGCGAGACCGTGAAGGCACTGCTCAAGAAAAGTTCCGTTCTGTAAGGGAGCGTGACTATGAACGACGAGATGAAGCTGAAACAAACACTGCTTGACATAGCCCGTGCCATCGTGGACCACCCCGACAGCGTCGAGGTGGAGGAGAGCGTCAGCGGCGACCATATCACCTATGTGTTGTCGGTGGCGGACGATGATACCGGCATGGTCATCGGCCGCTATGGACGGATTGCCAAGGCGATCCGCTCCATCATGAAGGCCGCCGCCAACACATGCGGCAAGCATGTGACCGTGGAGATCAAATAATACGCCTCTTTGATGGCACAGTCGGTCTGCCCGGCTGTGCCACCCGTCTTTGTGGGAGGCACCCGTAGCGCATATTCACACATTGGGGCTGTTGCACAGAGCGGCGACAGGTCACGCCGCTCCCTGCCCGGGAACAGTTTGACCGCGCACTCGGCAACCGCCCCTGTTTTTGAAAGAAGGCTGACATCATGAACAGATACGTCATGGCACTTGACCAGGGGACCACCTCTTCCCGGTGCATCCTGTTCCGGCAGGACGGCAGCATCGCCAGCGCGGCATCCCGGGAGTTCCCCCAGCTCTTTCCCCGGGACGGCTGGGTAGAGCACGACCCCATGGCCATCTGGTCCTCCCAAATCAGCGCGGCATATGAAGCCCTGTTGCGCATCGGCGGGAGCTGGCAGGAGGTCGCCGCCATCGGCATCACCAACCAGCGGGAGACGACTGTCGTCTGGGACAGACAGACGGGCGAGCCGATCCACCCCGCCATTGTCTGGCAGTGCCGCCGGACGGCCGAGGACTGCGAGCAGCTGCGCCGGGCGGGGTATGGCAAGATGATTCGTGAAAAGACAGGCCTCTTACTTGACCCGTACTTTTCCGCCACCAAGCTCCGTTACATTCTGGAGCATGTCGAGGGGGCACGGGCACGGGCAGCGGCCGGGGAGCTGTGCTTCGGAACGGTGGACACCTGGCTGATGTACCGGCTCAGCGGCGGGCGCATTTTCGCCACCGACTACTCCAACGCCTCCCGCACCATGCTCTTTAACATCAACACCCTCTCGTGGGATGACGAGCTGCTGGCTCTGTTTGACGTGCCGCGCGCGATACTGCCCGAGGTCAAACCCTCCAGTTGCCTGTTTGGGTACAGCGACAGTAATGTCTTAGGCGCTGCCATCCCCATCTGCGGGGTGGCGGGCGATCAGCAGGCGGCCCTGTTCGGCCAATACTGCTTTGACCCGGGGATGGTCAAAAACACCTATGGCACGGGCGGCTTTTTGCTCATGAATACCGGTAGTCTTCCCTGTTACGCCGACAACGGCCTGCTCACAACCGTTGCGTGGGGCATCGGGGAGCGCGTCACTTATGCCGTGGAGGGGTCGGTGTTTGTCGCCGGAGCGGCCATCCAATGGTTGCGGGACGGCCTCAAGATTATTGACGCCGCACAGGACAGCGAGTATATGGCCAGCAAGGTCCCCGACAGCGGCGGCGTGTATGTCGTCCCCGCCTTTTCGGGGCTGGGCGCGCCCGAGTGGGACCCGCACGCGCGGGGACTGATCATCGGCATCCACCGCGGCACCGACAAGTGCCATATCATCCGTGCCACCTTAGAATCGCTGGCGTACCAAACAGCGGACGTCGTGGCACTGATGCAGGACTGTGCGGGTATGCCGGTGCAGCGACTCTGGGTGGACGGCGGCGCGGCTGCCAACAACCTGCTGCTCTCCATGCAGGCGGATATCCTCGGCATCCCGGTCGAGCGCCCCGCCGGCATTGAGGCGACCGCGCTGGGGGCTGCCTACCTGGCGGGACTGTCGGCAGGGCTCTACCGTGACCTTGACCATATCCGAGAGAACAAACAAATTGACCGGGTATTCACCCCTGCCCTCTCCGAGGAGGCGCGCGCCGAGAAACTGGCGGGCTGGCGGCAGGCCGTCTCCCGCTGTCTGGGCTGGAAAAAATAAAACACAGCCGCCCCGGATCCGGGGCGGCTGTTTCATCGAGACGAGCTCATGGCAGGGAATGTCGGTCAGCGCCGTCCGGCGGCGCCTGCAGCGCGTCGGACAGGCGGACAAAGTCCGCGGTAGACAGCCGCTCCCCCCGGATATTCTCCGAAAATCCACAGCGGAGTATGGCGGCTTTGAGGGTTTCTTTGTCGTACCGGGGCAGCAGGCTGTGCAGTGCGTTGACCAATGTTTTGCGCCGCTGCCCGAATGCCCCCTTGATGAGCTGAAAGAACAGCGCCTCATCGGCAGGCTGATAGACGGGCGCTTGGAAGAGTGCCAGCCGTACCACGGCAGAGTTGACCTTGGGGGCGGGCATGAAACAACCGGCGGGCACGGTGAACAGGCGGGTGAGCTGCCCATAGTAGCCCAGCACGGCCGTGATGGCGCCATAGTCCCCCTCCCCTGCCCCGGCACACAGGCGGTCGGCAACCTCGGATTGCACCATGACGGTGAGGGAGGAAAAGCGCGCCCGGCTTTCCACCAGATGCATCAAAATGGGCGTGGTGATATAGTAAGGCAGGTTGGCGCACACACTGACCGTGGTCTGTGCCGGGGCCCCGATGGCCGCCAGTTGCTCGGCCAGTAGTGCGGGGATGTCCACTTTCATGATATCGGCGTGCAGGATCGTCACATTCTGGTGCTCCGCCATCGTCCTTTCCAGCACCGGGATCAGCTTTTCGTCAATTTCAACGGCAATCACATGTCGAAAGCGTCGGGCAAGCGCGTCGGTCAGGCACCCAATCCCCGCCCCGATTTCCAGAATCACCGCCCCCCTGTCCCCCTCGCAGGCCTCGGCACACCGCAGGGGGATGTCGGGTGAGACCAGAAAGTTCTGACCGTACTCACGGCGAAACTCCGTGCCTGCCTCTGCCATCAGGGTACGGATGACCGAGCGGTTACATAATTCCATAAAAACTCCTCTGTTAGTGCTTGACAAACGCTCAAAACCGTGTTACAATAACACCCGTCAGGTCTCTGCTGGTGTGGCTCAGTTGGTAGAGCAGCTGATTCGTAATCAGCAGGTCGGGGGTTCGAGTCCCCCCACCAGCTCCATGACAGGATGCTTGTTGGCGGGGCGCCTCACTTCCTGACCGCGGGGCATTTTCCTTTGCCTGCCGCGTGTATGCAGATGTAGTTCAATGGTAGAATTCCAGCTTCCCAAGCTGGTCACGCGGGTTCGATTCCCGTCATCTGCTCCATCTTCAAACACTGCTGTCTGCGGCAGTGTTTTTTTGTGTTCGGGCACACCCCGCGCACCCTCTTATTATACTACATTCCGCCGCCGATTGCAAGGGTGGCGGGAAAGGAAACACATGATCAAAGGATGTCTGTTTGACCTGGACGGGACGCTGCTCAACACACTGCCCACCATCGCGCACTATGTCAACGAGGCCCTGCGTTGGCTCGGCTTCGGTGCGATCGAGGAGTCGCGATACAAATATTTTGCGGGACATGGTGCCAAAAACCTTATCCGGCGGGCGCTGGCACACCACGGCTGCTCCGACCCCGTGCTGTTGGAACGCTGCTTTCTGCGCTATACGGACACCTACAACCAAGCGCCGCTCTACCTCACCACCCCGTATGACGGCATCCTGCCGCTGCTGGAGGCACTGCGGCAGCAAGGCATGCCTTGTGCGGTGCTGTCCAACAAGCAGGACGAGGCAGTCCGGGAGATTCTCCCCCGCTTTTTCGGGGACGCTTTCATCGTGGTGCGGGGCGCGTTGCCCGGGGTGCCGCTCAAGCCCGACCCCGCCGCCGCCCTGGCTCTGCTGCGCGAGCTGGGACTTGCCCCCGGTGAGTGCCTCTATGTGGGCGACACCGATGTGGATATGCAGACCGGCAAGCGCGCGGGCATGCGCACGGTGGGCGTGCTGTGGGGCTTTCGCGAGAAAGAGGAGCTGGCGCAAAACGGCGCAGACCTCCTGATCGCCCGCCCGCAGGAGCTGCTCACTCACCTCTCCTGACCCCGCCCGCCGCGGCAATACCGACAAACGCACGGGCATCCGAGGCCCCTCGGATGCCCGTGCGTTTTCTCACGGTGCTTTTTTATTTTTTGCCTGAGTTCCACTCAATGCCCTTGTTCGCCGGGTTGTTCAGCAACTTGCCGTCCATGTCGTAGCGCGAGCCGTGGCAGGGGCATTCCCACACCGTCTCATCCCGGTTCCAGCGCAGCGAACAGCCCAGGTGCGCACACGGCGACTTGACAGGGTGCAGCTTGCCTGCCGGGTCACGGTAGCAGGCGGCCCGCTTGCCCTTGTATCGGACAATCCCCGCCTCCCCCGGCGCCAACTCCTCTGCCCGCTTGGCGGGCAGGTAAAACGCTGTTTTAGCGAGCGACCCTGTGGTGTAGCACAGGTCCTTCCCTATCCGACGGAAGGCAGCCGAAATCTTCAGTCTCCCCGGGTCAAAAATATCGGCATAGTCGGGACGCTGCCCCATCACGCTCTCGCTGATGATATCGGCGGCGACCATCGCGTTGGTCATGCCCCACTTGCCAAAACCCGTGACCACATACCACGCCGGTCGTCTTTTGCTGTAGGGCCCGATGAAGGGCAGTGCGTCGGCGGTCATGCAGTCCTGCGCCGACCAGCAGCAAACCTCCCGGGGATCCTGCCAATAGCTTTCCGCCGTCCGGCGCAGGGCGTGGTACGTCCCCCCCTGTTCGTTCTCGCCCGTGCGGTAGTTGCCGCCGCCAAGCAAGGTCATGTTCCGGAAGGGACGGAAGGAATGCGCCCCCGCGTCAATGCCGCGGTACATCCCCCGCAAGGGCTCCACCCCCTCATACGCGATAAAGCAGGAGCGCGCCTGGTGCATCTTGGTGAAGTAAAAGCCGGGGTTGTCCACAAAGGGAAAGTGCGTACAGAACACAATGGCTTTGGCAGACACCGTGCCATTTTCGGTGCGGACGAGGTTGCGCTCCACCGCCAGCGCCTTGGTGTGTTCGTACACGGTCAGCCCGTCGGCTAAAGCGAACAGGAAGCGCAGGGGATGAAACTGTGCCTGGTGCGTGTAGCGCAGGGCAAGGGTGGGCCGAAAGGGCAGCTCGGTGTCACTTGTCAGGGTGGCATCAATACCGGCGCGTTCCGCCGCCCTGCCCTCTTTTTCAAGGACACCCGGCGCCTCCATGGTATAGAGGTAGGCGGGCAGCTCCTCAAAGTCGCACGCGATCCCGTGCTGCCTCACCAGCTCCCGGTACCGCTCAATGGCACGCTCTTGCGCCGCGGCATATTTGGCGGCGCCCTCTCTGCCATAGTGTTTTTCAAGTCTGGCATAGCAAAGCCCGTGCTGGGAGGTGATTTTGGCGCTGGTGCCGGCGGTCTGCCCGCTGCCGACGCGGTTGGCCTCCAGCACGATGGTGGACACTCCCTTTTCCTGCAAATGATAGGCGGTCAAAATCCCCGCGATCCCCCCGCCGATGACCACCACATCACAACTGACCGCACTGTCCAGCGTGGGGCGAGGGGGTGCTTTCACATCTGTTTCCCAGATCGAGCGCATATCTTTCTCTCTTTTTCTTTTTCTTTAGTATTTGAGTCAAAAGAAAATTTATGCTCTCAGGTGCCCTTTTTGAGTTTATAGAGACATTTTCGGATCAGGTCTGCCGGAACCACCAAAAAGGAAAAGGAAACGATGCGCAAAAATTCAATCAGGGAGAGCGGAGTGGTCCTGAAAACCGCACCGCCGAAATAGATCATCAAAACCTGCACCACCGAAATGAGCGCCATGATGACGAGAAAGGTCGTGTTCTGCCGCAGGTTGGCAAAGGGACTGAGCCGTTCGGTGCGCACATTGAAGCAGTTAAACAGCCCGCAGAAGATGAACAGGGCAAAAAAAGCCGTCATCAGGCGTAAGGGGTCGGACTCAAAGGCAAACAGTTGCCGGAAAAATTGCAGCTTCAAAAAGCCGACACAAAGCAAGAGGGTGAAAATGCCGGTGATGGCAACCTGGTGCAGCATGGCGTGGCTGAGGATGCGCTCGGTGCGCTTTTTGGGCTTTTCCCTCATGTAAATTTCCAGCGGCGGTTCTCCCGCAAAGGCAAGCCCGCCCAGGGTGTCCATGATGATATTGATCCACAGCATCTGGATAATGGTGACCGGGCTTTCAATGCCGATGTACTGTCCGACCAGCGACACACCGACCGCGCAGAGGTTCATCATGATCTGAAAGGTGATAAATTTGCGGATGCTCTTGAAAATCGTCCTCCCGTAGAGCACTGTGTTGACCATCGAGACAAAACGGTCGTCCAGAATCACGATATCGCCCGCTTCCTTGGCAATGTCGGTGCCGCTGCCCATGGCAAAGCCGATGTCCGCCAGCTTGAGCGCGGGGGCGTCATTGATGCCGTCCCCCGTCATCCCCACCACCAGCTCCGCCGCCTGCGCGACACGAATCAGGCGGGTCTTGTCGGCGGGCAGGGCGCGGGCAATCACGCACAGGCGGGGCAACCGCTCGACCAGTTCCGCGTCGGTGAGGGTAGCGAGCTCCTGCCCGGTCAGCACCACCCCCTCACCGCCCGGCCGATAGAGCCCGCACTCGGCGGCGATGGCCTCGGCGGTCTCCTTGTTATCCCCCGTCATCATCACCACCTGCACCCCCGCCTTTTGCATCCGCCGCACCGCCTCCGGCGCCTCGGCGCGCACGCGGTCGCGCAGACAGAGTAGCGCCACCAGCGTCAGTGCGCGCAGGGGCTTTTCGGGGCTGATCCAGTGCTCCGCCGTGCAGACCGCCAGCACCCGTTCGCCCTTTGCCGCCGCGGCGCGCCAACTTTGCTCGAGCGCTCGGGCAATATGGGGTTCATAAGGGCAAATCTGCCCGTCTTTTCGATAATAGCAGCTCACACCCGACAGCAAGAGCTCAGGCGCCCCCTTGACCAGCACGAACTGCTGCTGCCCTTCCAGCTGCACGGCCGAATATTTACGGGTGCTGTCAAAACGGATTTTGTTTTTCTCCCGAAAGCCCGCCGGCTTGCATCGACTCTCCGCAAACACGGAGAAAATAGCGCGGTCGGTGGAATTGCCCCCGCTCACCCCCTCGGCGGACAGCAGGCAGTCGGTGTTATAGAAAGCGGACAGGGACAGCAGGCGATACACCGCTTCATTGCCGGAGAGCCCCAGCACCCCGCGGTACTCGGTCGTGTCCCCGAGGACCATGCGATCAAGGGTCATTCTACCGGTGGTGAGGGTGCCTGTCTTGTCACAAAACAGGATGTTCATGCTCCCCGCCGTTTCAATCCCCACCAGCTTTTTCACCAGCACCTGGTCGCGGAGCATCTTTTTCATGTTAGAGGACAGCACCACGGTGATCATCATGGGTAGCCCCTCCGGCACCGAGACGACCACCACGGTGATGGCAAGCGTCAGCGCGTGAATGAGGGTGGGCAGCAGCAGCGAGGGGTCCCCCAGGCGGGAGAGGATCTCCGCCCGGGCAAATCCCGCCTGGATCACAAACACATTGAGGCAGTAGGACAGCGCGACCAGCACCGCCCCTATATAGCCGATTTTGCTGATATCGCGCGCCAGCGCAGCCAGGCGCAGCTTGAGAGGACTGACCCGGGTTTCCTGCTGCAACTCTTTCGCCAGCGAGCCATAAAGGGTATGATCCCCCACCCGGCAGACCTGCATGGTCCCCTCCCCACTGACCACCACGCTCCCGCGAAAGAGCAGGGACTCGTCGTGCAGATTGGTGCCGTAGGGGACTCTGCCCGGTTTTTTCTTGCACTCTTTATTCTCTCCGTTGAGGGCGGACTGGTCGACGGCGAGCGCGCCGCCGAGCAGAATCCCGTCCGCGTGAATCATCTCCCCCGCCGCCAGGAGCAGCAGGTCTCCCGAAACCACCTCACACGCGGGGATAAGGTGCACGACCCCTTCCCGGATCACACGGCAACTGTTTTGGGACGTCTGCTCTTTCAGCCGTTCAAACGCCCGCTCACTGCCGTATTCGGACAGAGTGGACACGGCGGTGGACAGAAAAATAGCGACCAGAATGCCGCCGATCTCAAACCAGTCCGCGCGACCGATGGTGATGAGCAGATTGGCGCCCAGCGCCAGTAACAGAACTTTAATAATGGGGTCATTGAAGTTTTCCAAGTATTTGCGAAGGAAGCTCTTGCGCCGCTGCTCCGAGATGGTGTTGTCGCCGTACTGTTGCTTGGACGCCATCACCTCGGCATGACTCAATCCTGTCAGCTTGGCAGACCTGCTTTCCATGGGTGTGAACATATCACGCCTCCGATTCCACTGCGATACTGCATTATATGGACGAGAAGGCAGAAAAATGCCCTCCGCAAGGGAGGGCAAAAAGGCGGACCGGCAGATAGCTATCCTAAGGCGACATCGAGAAACATCATCAGTGCGAAGCCTACCGCGACACCAATGGTGCCGATATTGGAGTGCTCCCCCGTCTGCGCCTCGGGGATCAGCTCCTCCACCACCACATAGATCATCGCGCCGGCGGCAAAGGAAAGTATGTAGGGCAAAATCGGGACTACCAGGGAGGTGAGCAGAATGGTGAACACGGAGGCCAGCGGCTCCACCACCCCCGAGAGCAGGCCGTAGGAAAAAGCCCGCTTTTTGGTCATGCCGGTACCAAGCAGCGGCATGGAAATCACCGCTCCCTCCGGGAAGTTCTGCAGGGCAATCCCCACCGCCAGGATAAACGCCCCTGCCAGAGAGATGCCGGCATCCTTGGCATATACCCCGGCAAACACCACGCCCACCGCCATCCCCTCGGGGATATTGTGCAGGGTGACTGCCAGCATGAGCATGGTGCTCTTGCCCAGCTTCCCCTTTTTCCCCTCGGCTTTTTCGGTTTCCATATGTAGGTGGGGGATCACAGTGTCCAGCAGCAGCAAAAAGGCAATGCCGCAGAGAAACCCTGCCACTGCCGGCAACCACGGGACGCCCCCCTGTGTCCCTGTCATGTCTATGGCGGGGAGTAGCAGCGACCAGACAGAAGCGGCCACCATCACGCCCGAGGCAAAGCCCAACAGGGCTTTCCGAAGCCGCAGTTGCATTTCCTCCTTTAGAAAAAAGACCGCGCTCGCCCCCAACGTGGTGCCGACCATGGGAATCATGATACCAATCAGTATCATTAAAGTCTCACTCATAGAAAACTCCTTGTTGCATGTTAGGTCATTGGTTTGACAACCTACCTCATTATATTCCGCAAAGAGTCTTTTGGCAAGCCTTGCGGCAGGAAAAAACCCGCCCAAAGGGTGTGAAAAAGCCTTTGCGATACCGCCGGGCGCCCGAAACGAAAACCATCCGCTCAAAGACCGTCAAGGGATGCTTTGAGCGGATGGCTGCATGAGAGTCATCTGAGACAGTCTTCGTCCGGCAACTTCCGCCTTTTGGTTTGGTGCAAGCGTCGGGCAGCGCCCCGGGGACTACGCCCCGATGGGCGTCAGGGTAGCCGCCCCTTGGTTCGGCGTCAGGTTCACCGTGACCGACCGTCCGCCCTCGCCGCTTTCTACCGTCACTTCCCTGTCCATGCGTTGTCCCCGGCGGTCTGCTGCCTGCAGCCGCACACTGTCGGCGTGCCATTCGGGCGGGAGTGTCACCCGCACGGTCAGCGGATAAAAAAACTTTTCCCTGTCCAGTGTGTGGGTCAGGGTCAGCGAAATCCTTTGGGAGGCCTCGTCATAGACGGCGGTAAGAGAGGCATTGTCCCGCTCGGTGAGGTACTGGACGGCGTCGGTGAAGTAGGCGCACCACAGGCGGCCGGAGGCGATAAAGGGATAGACAAAGTCAATGAGCGTCTGATAATAGGCCTTGGTGACATAAAACGGAATTTCGGAGAGCTCGTCGGTGATGTTATGGGAGGTGATGACCGTCCAGCCCCCGACAGAAGCCGAGGCCATGATGGCATCTTTGGTGCGTTTGTCAGCCGAGGTATACAGTTCCGTGACCTGCCGGGTGGAGCAGGTGTTGATGGGGTAGGCCGGGTCCAACTGCGCCAGCGGCTGCGGTAGCCCGGTGGTCACCCCTCGTACCGCAATATAGGCCTGCGCCAGAAAGGGGACGGCGGCTCGGAACTGTGCCTCGCGCGTGCCGTCGTCCGCAAAACCGGGGTAGGCGTAGGACAGGACATCCTGCCCGGGGAAGATCTGGCGAAACAGTTGCTGCGGCGCCACGGTCTCCCGCCGCAGGTTTTCCTCATCAAATCCAAACGCCCGGTGAGTCATGGAGTGGGAAATGATCTGAAAGCGCGGGTAATCTTCAAAAAACCGCCGGAAATCCTCTATTTTCTGCCGCTGTTCCGGTGTGTGGGTAAAGGTATACTGCCCCGCGTCGTCCACCGCGGCGACATCCGCAAAATGCTTCCCTATCATCGCGATATTGCCGAGCAACCCGTACCGCTCAAACAGCTGTCCGAGGTGAAGGCAAGTGTCCATGAAGCCGTCGTCATACACAAAGCTGACAATGCCGACGGCGCCGTCCTTGACGGGGAGTATGGAGGCCGGTATGGTACTCATCTCAAGTCCCGCTTTCTGTGATTAGTTGCCCATCATCACCGCGGTCAGGGTGGCGGTGCCTCTGTCGGGCACCAGGTTCAGGCGCACATAGTGGGAGCCGTCGTCGGCCGTGAGGATCGTGCAGGGCTCCATGTAGGGATCGCCCTCGGCGTCATAGTACCTGAGCAGAACCACATTCCAGCCCCAGTCCTCGGGCAGGGTGACGTCAATGGTCAGGGGGTAGTCATACAGTGCATCATCCAGCGTGTCGGTGAGCGTCAGCTCAATGCGGCTCTTGTCTCCGTAAAACTTCTGGTCCAAGGTCGCGTTGTTGTACTCCGACACATACTGCCCCGCCTCCTCAAGGAAAGCCGACCACAGCTTGCCGCTGTTGATATGGGGCATGATATAGTTGTCAAGCACATAGCGAAGATACGTTTTGGACATAGTCATGGAACCCGAGGCAACATCGCCGACATAGTGCCCCCCGGTGATG